>Ga0194126_10001105_pt1 | contig 45548 bp, 45 predicted proteins | sample TA2KigC150mmetaG_FD_148641 | JGI IMG/M metagenome (GOLD analysis project Ga0194126, IMG submission 148641) | Freshwater microbial communities from Lake Tanganyika, Tanzania - TA2015035 Kigoma Deep Cast 150m | ecosystem: Environmental > Aquatic > Freshwater > Lake | place: Tanzania: Lake... | reverse complement strand
TAACTGCGTAAAGCCGGTTGAGTTCAGGGACAAAGTACCCTTGCATCAATCTACCGGGCAGACGCACGACCGTATCCACCTCAACCTGCGCGAAAAGCGCTGCGGGAATCATGATGAGCAGTAGTCTCCTCACAAGAACTCCAATCTCGGAGGGGCGGGAAACCCCGCCCCCCCCGAACGTACGGTTCTACCTCACCACTGCCTTCAGCCTAACTTGCTCCGCGCCTGTGTCAAACAGCTATCGCGTGACGACAACCTTGCTGACGTTCGACGCTTGATGCTCCACGCTGGACGCCTGACGCATGAAGTAGACGCCCGGGGCCAGCGCCCGCACGTCATTCTCGCCCGGCTGCAGGTCCATCACCTTCCGACCGCCGATGTCGATTAGCCAAGGCCCGGAAATGGGTACAGTCCCTGAAGGTACAGTCCCCATTTTCGGCAGGAACAGGACGTTGCGGACGACGGTCGGGCTGTTGTTCGCCGCCCGCAGTTCGGCGTTAGACATTTCCGCGGCGATGCCAGGCAGAGGGCTGTTGGTCGAGAACCAGATCTTACCGTCGGCCGTCCAGACCACGTAGACGTGCCCGGCCGAGTCGGCGACGATCTCCGGGTACCAGCGTCCGAGTCTGGCTGTATCGTCGTTGACGACCTCGAGGTTGGACCAGGTGACGCCGTGGTTCGACGAAGACGCGTAACATATGTTGTAGCCATGTGCTGTGTCGGAGACCATCAGCGCGGTGTGAACGCGGCCGTCGCCGGAGATGGCAAGTGTTCCGCTGTAGTACAATTCATGAAGAAAGTCGAGATTAGTAACCGCTACGGGACTGCCCCAGGAATCGGCCTGCGTGTAGAATGTGCGGGCCTCGGCGATAATCGTGTCACGGACTTCCCGGCCATTCCCGAAGTAATCGCAGATGATGTGGTCCCGGTCAGCGACGACATGGGGATGTCCTGCGTACCTGTTGAACGTGTCGAGCTGGACCCCGGGCCCGAAGGTCAGGCCGCGGTCGGTCGAGCGATACAGAAAAGCGCACATTCTGACGTATGGAACCTCCTCGAACTCGCGCGGGACTTGCGCAGCCACGAGGTAGTGGTTCGTTCCCGGTTGGACAAAGACCTCTGCGTGGGCACAGTCATAGTCGGTCGTGTCATCATCCACCCGTACGTTCCGGCTCCACGTCACTCCCCGATCGGTTGAAACCGACGACCAGATGTGGCTATACCCCGTCCGCCAGTCGGTCCAGGCGCAGAAGAGGTCGCCGGCCGAATCCGCGGCAATGCTAGTCATGCCGACATATCTGACAGAATCATCGTCAATCCTGGCCGGCGAAGACCATGTGGCGCCGCCGTCACTCGAGCGCGTGCACAGAACCTGATGGTCGTACGCGCCGGCAGTGTCGCGATACACGTTTTCATACACGATATAGACGTTGCCGTCCGAGTCGGTCGTGATGTCTGGGCTCTCTCCGCAGGGGGCACCGCGTCGTATCAACACATCGGTGGGCAGCCAAGTCCTGCCGGCATCGGTGGATTTCTGGAACATGATGTCAGTGCGAATAATCGTGGGGCCCCTCGTCGAGTCATCCTCGAACACGACGTATAGCGGTTGACTCGAAGGCGCGCCCGGGCCAATGGTAATCTCGCACCAGTGGCAACCGTGATTTGGCAGGAACTGGTGGTCTATGCGCACGTTCGGCCCGAAGCCACGTGACGTGATGACAGAAAGCAGAAGAAGCAGAGTGGCGCTCATTCGTTCCTCCTCATCTTTGGTCCCACAAGATCGGAGGGGCGCGTGAAACCGACTCCCCGCAGTCCGAACCCGGCGGGTAACGTGTCGACAGAGAGCAGGACCAGCAGGCTACACTTCATTTCGACCTCCTAGACAGAATACCTCAATCTGATCGCTATGCACGCGTGATCTCGGGACACTCGGCTCACAGCCGGTCCAGACTCGCCGTACATCTCTGACCAGCGGGACGACCCCGAACGCATCGCCCCTGTACTCGATGCAGGCGCAGCCGCGGCCACGCTACCGCTCGACCACGACGTCAAGTCTAACAGCCCTCTCGCCTGTGCGGCGAGCCTGAGACGCGAACACCGACGAAACCAACCCGAGCGCGACTGTTACGCGCCATGGCTGGTCGCCGAGCAGACTGGCGCCGAAGAAGACGACGAGGGGGACATCGCAGGGAAAAGGGGCTGGGGGTTGGGGGCTAGGGATTGGGGTCCGGATTCCGGAGCTGGTCGCCAACCCCGAATCACTCATACGTGACTCGGCTTTGGTGCTCTCGCTTGTGACGTGATCCGGCCGCTCGGCCTGGGGCCGCGAAAAAGGGGACAGTCCCTCGGAGCAGCCCATCGGATGTGCTGCGGTACAGTCCCCGTTTTCGCCGGACGTGTCCCGCGCGCCGGGGCCTTCGTCTTCCAGACCGACGTTCTGCCAAGCCGAACGCATAAGCGGCACGGCCGCGTGATAGCAGAATCCACGGGCGTGGGCCGCCGTGGCGAAGTTACCGGGAAGCAGAGCGATTCCGACCGGAACTTGGCAACCGAGTTCTCGCGCCCTCGCGGCCACATCGCCGAAATCTCTGGTTTGTATCGACATCACGCTGACACCTAGACACGAAACATGCCGGCTAGGGGCACGCAGCGTAAGCTACGGCTGACTAGCTAGTTGCTTTGTCCTGGACTTAGAGAGAGGAAGGCACGGGTGCCATTATGCGCCCAACGTAGGACGACCCGAGATGCAGGCAAGTGATTTGCCTTCAATGGACTGCGACGGGAGTGCCATGAATGCCCATTTAGTGCCGTCTCTTGGCACTCCTCAAGATCGAAGGACTGTCTTGCCTAGTCTACTAGCGAGTCAGGACTACCCGCCGCTGACGTCAGTCGCTGTTGCGGTTCAGGTTGTGTTTGCGGAGCAGACGAAAGAAGTGCCTGCGGCTGAAGCCCGTGAGCTTGATGGCCTCCAAGGTGTTCCCCTTTGCCTGCCTCAAGGCTTCGACAAGCAGGACCCTTTCTGCTTCATCCGACTTGGCACGCACGCGGCTGCGCAAGCTCTCTCGCGACTGCGCGTCTGGAACGGCGTCACGCTGCCTCAGGTCAAGCGGAAGGTCCGCGACCTGGAGCATGTCACCATCGGCAAGTAACACTGCCCGTTCGACAACGTGCTGGAGTTGCCTGATGTTGCCGGGCCAGTCGAAACGGGCAAACAAAGACAGGACATCGTCGCTTGCGCCGTGGATCCGTCGGTCGTATTCCTGAGCTGCGCGGGCGATGAAGTACCTGGTCAGAACGGGAATGTCCTCTTGCCGACGACGCAGCGGCGGCAGGACAAGCTGAACCGTATTGAGGCGATAGAGCAGGTCGCGTCGGAACAACCCCTCGCGCTCGCGCAGGTCAAGGTCCATGTTCGTCGCCGCAACGACTCTGGCCTCTATCGGCGTCTTCCTTGTGCCGCCGACGCGCGTGACCGTCTTCTCATCGATAACCCGCAACAGCTTTGCCTGCAGGGCCGGGCTCATGTCGCCAATCTCATCGAGGAAGATGGTGCCGCTTTCAGCCAGTTCGAACTTGCCGGGCCGCGCCGCGACTCCAGTCGCCGCGCCCTGCTCGACGCCGAAGAACTCGGCCTCGAGCAGGGCTTCCGGAACTGCTGCGCAGTTGACCGTGACAAACGGGCTATCTGCTCGCGTGCTCGACTCGTGCAGGGCTCGGGCGATGAGTTCCTTGCCCGAGCCGCTCTCGCCGCGTATCAGCACCGGAACCGGTGCGTCGGCCAAACGCGCCACGATGCCGAGCAGGTCGCGCACTTCGCGGTTGCGTCCCACCACGCCTCGGAACCGCAGCCCTGGAATCTGCGGTTCGCTATCGGCTTCGATTGCCCGGATCTCTCCCAGCCCCGCAAGCGCGGGCGCCAGCGTGCGAGTCACGACCTCCAGCACGTCGGACCCAACGCGCGTCGCAAGCGGCTTTCCCCGCTGGAGCCAGACAAGACCAACGTCGTGGCCTTCTTGTCTGACCGGGAAGAGCAGAGTCAAGTCGGTCTGCGAGGGGGCCTCTCGGCCGGTCAACATAGACAAGTCGGGATTGCCCCGCAGAGCAACCGGCCTTCCGCCAAACAGTACCGCGCCCTGTTTGAACTGCAGACTGTCGCAGAGCATCGCGAGGACCTGCTCGACGAACTGCTCGGGCGCGTGGCCGAGCGCGGTGGTGCTAAGCAACCCCTCAAGCAGAGCGGCATTGCGGTCGATGCTCAACTCAAGCCGGTAGAGCAGCATGGTTGCCTCTTCTGCCTCGGCTACAACGGCGAGTCGGCGGAACGTCTGAGCCGCGGCCTGAAGCAGGGGTCGGGCCTCTTCCGACCGACTCACTTCGATGAGTTCCCGGCCATGCTGCAGCCGTGCGAGGGCGAGCTCGAACGTATCCCCGAGCGGCCCCAGCACGGCTTCGGACCGACTGAAGAAGTCAATGGCTTGGGCCGGGTCGCCACGGGCCGAGGTAAGAAGCGCCTGAACGCGGAGTGTCTCGCCCTGTTGCGTTGGCAGATTCAGATCGGCCGCGTGACGCTCAGCTTGAACCAGTTGATCACCGGCCGCATCGAGCCAGCCCCGAGCCAACGCGAGTTCGGCCCGGCGGCAACAGACAGCCGCGAGCACGCGGCGGTCCCTCGCCGCTTCGCACAACCGAGCGGCTACGCTCAGGACGTCCTCTGCCCGAGCAAGGTCACCTTTACGGAAGTGAGTCCAGCCCAGATTGGTGAGAGCTTCGCGGTACACGTCTCCGGCTCGCCGGTGTTGCCGCTCTGCTTCGATCACTGAGCGGAACATGAAGGCTGCGTCGTCGTACTCGGACCGCTTCATCGAAAGTTCGCCGAGAGATATCCGGGTGGCAGCAAGCGGGTCAGAGAACCCGTGCTCTTCGCACAGCGCCATCGCCCGGTAGAAGTTCTCGGTCGCCTCGGGCCAACGGCCCATCGCGGCGAGGGTCCAGCCGATGTTGTACAGACTCGTTGCCCGGCCGTGCGAGTCCCCAGCTTTGGTGTTGACTTCCAGACATTGTTGGTAGCGCACCAGAGCCTTGCCTAGATCGCCCCGTAGCGCATGAGCACACGCGAGTTGGTTCAGCGCCGACCGCTCGCCCTTCCCGAACCCGATTTGCCGGGAGACTTCCAGGTACTCCTCGAAGCACTCAACCGCGGACTGATGCTCGCCCCGCTGCCCGTGCATGCTCCCGACAAGATTGAGTCCGGATGCGCGAATTCGACGGTCGCCGGTTGCATCCGCCACCGTGAACACCGTCTCGGCATGGCGCGACGCGGCATCGAGATCGCCCGCGCGCCGCGCAAGTTCGCCGAGCATGTACGCGGACCTACCTTTGTCACTGATTCGACCTGCGGCTTCGGCATCAGCCACAACCTGTTCCAGCAGCGGCCGAGCCACAACCGGGTCCTTGAGCCAGATTTCCTCGGCCAGCGACAGAGTCGCCTCGACCCGCTCAGCCGGAGTCGAAGCCGACTTCACGCGCTCGCGCAGTCGCTGCAGCTTGTCTGGTGAAGTAGTCTCGCCGCTCATAATAAGACCTTGGTCAGCTTAGTCCTGACTCTTCCCGAGTCAAGCAAGCTAGGGGGCAAAAGTGGGACATCTCCTCTATTCTCATGAATCAGAAACCTGTCAATGAGGCGGGCCGACAGCCCACGACATTGTAGATTGCAGATTGACGATTGGCGGATCGGAGCGGGACGGCTGACAGCTTACGGCTTTCAGACAGGTGCGGACGAAGCTATTCGGAGCGGCAGGCCGTGAGCCGAAAGCGGATGTCGATTGCCGATTGACTAGGGCGTCGCCGGCGCTTCCGCGTGTGACCTACAGGTCGTCAGGCGCGAGCCCGGTGCGCTTGGCGATACGAGCAAGCATGCGTGGTCCGATCTCAACGTGGTCATGGAACGCGAACACGAAGTCTGGCCACCCCGGTCGGCTGAGTACGCGATGGGAAGTCCCCGCCTGTCGCTTGATGACCCACCCGGTTCGCAGCAGTGCGGCCAGTACTCGGCTGGCCCTGGTGGAGGGCCAGTTGTTCATGCGGGAACAGCGAAGACTTCCCGGAGAGCCGGGATTTCCTCGCCGTGCTCTATCCGGTCAGCCATGACTCGCAGCGCCAGCGCCTGAACGCCGGCGACCGCCTCAGCCCGGGTGGCGCCGTAAGCCATGACGCCCGGCAGGTCGACGACCTCCGCGAGCCACCGTCCGTCGGTTTCTCTTTCTACTTCAATCTTCACTCTTGCTCCTGTCTGCGGACAAGGCTTGCTGTCCGGCACAGTGTAGTTTGACTCGAATAGACCAGAGTGTCAAGCGCCGGCGGCGCTACTCCTCGGACACTTCGTCCGAAGCGGACGGGCCGCGGAGGATAGCGAGATACGGTGGGTCATGCCCAGCTTGCCGTAGGGCGCGATGGCGTAGTCCATCCCGAGTCCCTGTCAGAACACGCCGAGCCCGGCCCGTAGGCCCGAGAATCCGGCAACTGCAACTCGTCGAGTCAGGCTAGCGGATCAAGACCAGTCGGCGGTACTGGCCGCCGTCGGACGAACGCAGAAAGTAGACGCCGGGTGCAAGGCTGTGCACATCATTCGCGCCCGGAGCGAGATCCATGACCCTTCGACCTCCGATGTCCAGCAAGCTTGCGGCTTGGGGCTTGTGGCTTGGGGCTTCCGGCAGGAACAGCACGCCTCGGATGATGGTCGTCACCTTCGTCGTTCGGACTTCGGCGCTCGGCGTCTCCTCGACGCCTGGTCTGCCGAGCCGCCGTGCGTGCTGCAGTTCGCCCGAGCCGCCGCCGGTGTGGTCGAACCAGACGCAGTGCAGATTGCCGAGCCCGTCCGATGTGATCCGCGGAGAACCAAGAGCGCCGGATGTTGCCACCGTCTCCGGACGAGACCAGCCGGCTCCACGATTGTAGCTTGCCAGCACCGACTGCTGGGCGTTGTTCGGCCAGCATACCCAGCCCCAGCCGAGCGGGTCAGCGCACAATGATGCTCCTCCGAAGCCAATTCCAGTGGCAATCACGACCGGTTGGCTCCAGCCCGCGCCGTGATTCTCTGCGCCGAGCAACGTGTCCCCGCGTGTGATGACAAGGAATCTTGTCGCCGGCCCGCGCGCAATCTTCGGTAGTGCGCCAGCAAACTCCGCCGGCGTTCCGGTCAGGGTGTCATTCAGGCCCCAGACCTCGACCTCTGATACACCGGTTGTCCGGCGCGAGAAGGCGACGAGTAAATCGGTGCTGTCGCCCGGAGCCAACGAGCCGCAGTGGCAGTAGACGTCCGGGTATTGGCCGGGGGCTATGCAGCAACGCGGCGTCCACCCGCCATTCCTCATGCGGCTGACCATCACCGACTCGGTCGCGCTCATGCCGCCAGCGCTCTCGTCCCAGAGTAGACCAACCGAGCCATCCTGAGCCTTGCCCAGCCGTACGTAGGTCGGGAACCCGCCCGTCATAGTACCTACGGCAAGACTGGGCACAGACCAGCCGCCGCCAGCCAATGTCGCCGTGTAGATGCCCCACGTATCCTGCTCCTGAAGGTGCTGCACCGGGTAGCTGCCGTCGTAGAACGCGACGAGCATGCGGCCGGAGTCGTCGACAACACCGGCCGGCCAGTAGAGACCGTTCGTGCTCTGCGCGAGCGTCTCCACCTGGCGCCACGAATCCGCCTCAAAGCAACGACCATACAGCGCAGCCGGCGTGACCTGTCCCATCCAGAAGACCCAGATACTGTCGCCGACATGCGACACCAGCTCCGGCCCGGCCCCGTATGGCTGCAAGCCGGTGGCCAGCGTCACCGGTTCGGACCACTGGGCGAACGCGGCCGCAACAAGACCTGCGAACACAATCACCAATCTCACGTTTCCTCCCTACCTCGTCACAACGACCTTGGACATACGCTCTATGCCTGACGCACTACGCATCACGCCGGAAGCGGAACGTACGAAGTAGACCCCTGACCGCGGGTTCAGCACCCGCCTGCCCATCGCGTCGAAGACGACGCTTGACGCAAGACGCTCTACGCTAGACGCTCCGAGCAGAATCGTTGCCCCCAGCTTGCGGCTTGAGGCCTGCGGCTTGCGGCCTTCATCGATTCCTGCGCCACCGGCGGGCTTCCGCTTGTAGTAGATCTCGCCGTATTCGGAGTCGCGGAAGTCGGTCCAGACAAGATGCACGTCGCTTCCGTCCATTGCCGCGCAGGGCGAGACTGACCAGTAGTCCGGCGTCACCGTTAGCGCGGTGTCGGCTGACCACGTCTTTCCGCCGTCCGTCGAGGACTTGTACATGATGAACGACGTGCCATACAGCGCCTCCCACATCAGGTGCACGGTCGCGCCGCGGGCCGTGACCGTCGTGTTGTAAGAGCCGGTCGTGTCATCGGACAGACGGATTTCGTCGTCCCACGTCGCTCCCTCGTCGGTCGAACTCCTGCAGTAGATCTCGAACGGCATGTGCCGCGTATCCGACCAGACCACGTGGACGAGGCCGGAATCGGCGGCGATGCAGGGGTTGTACGAGCCGTTCGCCAGGTCGCCGGACAGCCTCTCATCACTGCCCCACGTCACCCCGTAGTCAGCTGAGCGCTTGTAGTAGACCTCAAACGAGTGGTCGCGCCAGTCGCGCCACGCCAGGTGCACGAAGCTGTCGTGCAGCGCGAGCGAAGGGTGCCACGACTCCTGGATGTCGTTGGTAAGCCTGACTTTGTCGCTCCAGGTAGCGCCGTAGTCGGTCGAGCGCCGATAGTAGAGCTCGCGGCCGGCGCTGTCGTCGGCCCAGGCGACATGGACAAAGGAATCCTGCGCCGAGACCGACGGGTTCCGGCAGTTGTACGCCTCCGAGGCGAGCAGCGTCTCCGCCAGCCAGGTCAGGCCCGCGTCGGTCGAGCGCCGGTAGCTGACCCCTGCGTTGTAGACACCACTGTCCCGGTCCTCCCAGACGGCATGGACACATCCGCCTGAGGCCGCAACCGCGGGCTCAGCCTTGAACCCGACGCCGTTCGATAGCATTGTGTCGGCAGACCAAGTCGCGCCGGAATCTTCGGAACGCTTGTAGTATATCTGGTCTTTGTCAGTACGATGGTCGTAGAAGACGACGTGAATGCAGCCGGGCGGGCCGGCCGCGATGCTCCGGGCAGGAGTCATCGAGTTGTGAGTCGCGCTGTCGCTCGTGGTCAGGCGGACGGTGGGATCCCAGCCGGCGCTTGCCGAACCGGCAGTCAGGACAAACAGGACGAACAGGGCACGCATCACCTCACTCAAGGTCTTCCTCCTTCGCGTCGCGCCGGAGCATCTCTAGTTCCGCGATCTCGGACTTGAGGAGTTCGTAGACGTTGTAGACGATCGGGCAGTACGGCAGGTTCCAGAGCGCCATCATGGAGCGGGTGGTGAAGTCCGGCTTGTGCAGGAAAGGGAACTCCGCACAGGACTCGGGCCGGAGCTGGTAGTACCGGCAGAGCTTGCCGGCAAGGAACGGGCAGGGCTTCTGCCTGATGAGAAGCCGGTCCGGCTCGTCGGTCTTGTCGAGGTACTTGTGCTCGAACTGCTCGCGGGTGATGCCCTCAGCCTTGGCGAGCCTGGCTACGTCCTCGCGGCCCAGCGCCGCCTGAAGCTCGCGGCAGCAGTTCGCGCACTGCCGGCAGTCTATCTTGGACGATACGTAGGCATCGAGGCGATGAACGATGGCATCTATCTCTTCTTCCTCGATATCGCAGGACTTCAGGTGGTCGCGGAAATCCGAGTTCTCGCGCTTCTTCTGTTCGGCCAGTTCCTTGATTCTGCCGAGGCTTGTCTCAAACATGGCGCTTCGCCTGCGTCTATGATAGGCCAGTCCTCCAGAACGTCAAGGCGTTCTGGAGGAATGACGAAGCTCGAATTCCGAATGACGATTGAAGCTCGAATAGGAAATGCCCAATTCGGACTTCGGATTCGCCGTCCTCGGCCGTGCTCTTCTTGACTTATCGAGGCCTGCTGGCAGGATTGACACGTGGCGCGCATCGTTGCCATCGTCAACCCGGCCGCGGGCCGTGCACCGGGCGAGAAGCTGCGTGCCCGCGCGGCCGAGGAACTGAAACGCCTCTTTCCTGAGATCGCATTCCTGACGACCGCCGAACCCGGTCACGCAATCGAGCTGGCAAGAGAGGCGAGCGACGCGGAGCTCGTCATCGCTGTCGGCGGCGACGGGACCGTGCGCGAAGTCGCCTCCGGTCTGGTGTCCGCCACTGGACCCCTCGATTCCTTGAATCCTCGCCCCCTTCCTGTCTTGGCCGTCGTCCCGGTCGGGTCCGGCAATGACTTCCTCAAGACCTTGGGGATTCCCGCCGACGTAGTCTCGGCCTGCCGAATCGCGAAGGAAGGGAAGGCGCGCCCGGTCGACATGATGCGGGTCGAGATGATGGGCGAAGCCGGGATGCGACAACTCTGCTTCATCAACGCCGCCGGCTTCGGCTTCGATGCGTCAGTTGCGGGAGCGGCGCGCCGGTACAAATTCCTGCGCGGGCTTCCCCTCTACCTGTTCGCCGTGCTCGACGCCATACGAAGCTACGAGTGTCCGGTGGCCCGCATCAAGGCGCAGGACTTCGCCCGCGAGCAGTCGGTGCTTCTCATCGCCGCCGCCAACGGCAGATTCTACGGAGGCGGCATGAAGGTGGCCCCGGAAGCGCTGCCCGACGACGGACTGATCGAGGTCTGCATCGGTGACGGCATGGGACGGTTGTCGATCATGCGGAAGCTTCCCCGGTTCGTCGCCGGCACTCACGTCACGCTGAAGGAAGTGACGATGCTTCGCACGCCGGAACTGGAACTCGAGTTCCGCCAGCCGGTCCCGGTTCAACTCGACGGAGACCTGCTCGAACCACAGCCTTTCAGCCGCTTCCGCCTGACCGCCCTGCCCAGGGCCATCAACATCCGTGTCGCCTGAAGCAGCTTGTCCATGTCTCCGGGCCGGACCGCAGCATTGACAGAGCTGAAATCCAATCTTAGACTACAGACGGCTACGACAGCGCAATCGACGCCACCGGAGCGTCACGGGAGGTAGAATTGAACCGAAGTAGCGCCAGCTCTTTCCTTGTTCCGTCTGCTGTTCTGGTCCTGGTTGCGATGTTTTCGTGCGGCAAGAACCATCCGGCAGACATTCCGACCGTACCGGTCGGCCGAGACTCCTGTTTCACGGACACGACCTACACCTTCACGACAATCGCGACTGACCCCGATGGCGACAGCGTGGCCCTGCGCTTTGACTGGGGCGATTCGACCCTCTCAACCTGGTCGGACCTCGTGGCAGACGGGGAGTCGGTCGCGTTCACTCACGCCTGGTCCGTTCCGGGAACCTTTGGAGTCCGCGCCCAGGCCAGGGACCAGGGACTGAGGACCTCCGACTGGTCCGCCGCACTTTCGGTTCAGGTTATGGTGGACCGGCCGGCCCCTGGCGTGCCGACAAAGCCGGATGGACCGGCCAAGGGTGACCAGGGTATCGAGTACGCTTTCTCTACCGTTGCCTTCCACCCCGAGAGCATGAACGTGGCGATCCGCTTCGCGTGGGGCGATGGCGACACTTCCGACTGGAGCTCGTTCGTCGCCCCGGGCGAGTCGGTGTCGATGAATCACTTCTGGCCCGTCCCTGACACCTACGCGGTAACGGCGCAGGCCAAGGACACGGGCAACGCAACGTCCTCGTGGTCTGAGCCTCACTTCATCAGGATCTGGCCGCCGGACACCATGGGTTTGTGGCGCTACAAGCTGACGGCCGTAGAGGGAGGCTCGTTCTATTCGTCTCCGGCGTTCGGTCCGGACGGCAACATCTACGTCGGCTCGATAGACAGTGCCCTGTACTCGGTCGACACCAGCGGTGCCCTGCGGTGGCGCTACCCGACCGGCAGTTTCATCCGGTCCTCCCCGGCCATCGCGCCCGACGGCACCATCTACATCGGCTCCTACGACGACGTCCTCTACGCCATCAACCCCGACGGCACGTCCAGGTGGAGCTACTCAACCGGCGGCTCCATTCATGCTTCCCCGGCTATCGGCGCCGACGGCACCGTCTATTTCAGTTCGCTGGACCACTGGTTCTACTCCCTCAGCTCAGCCGGAGATCTGGGCTGGAGAACCCTCGCCAACAAGGCTGCCCGTTCCTCTCCAGCCGTTGCCGCTGACAGCACAATCTACGTCGGGTCGGATGACGACAATATCTATGCGGTGAAACCGAATGGCCAGGTCAAATGGGGCCACAAGACCGGAAGCACGGTCCGTTCCTCCCCCTCGTTCGGAGCTGATGGAACCGTCTATTGCGGCTCGGACGACGGCTATCTCTACGCCCTGGAACCAAGCGGCACCCTTAAGTGGCGGTTCCCGACGGGCGGAGCCATCCAGGGCTCGGCAGTAGTCGCAGCGGACGGCACTATCTACTTCGGCTCGGACGACAGCTGCCTCTATGCCCTGAACCCGGATGGTTCGAGCAAGTGGCGCTATCCGACCGGCGGCAGCGTCAGTGCGTCTCCAGCCATCGCGTCTGACGGGACGATCTATTTCGGTTCGGCCGACTACAGCGTCTACGCCTTGAAACCCGATGGTTCGGCCAGGTGGCAGTTCGAGACTGACGGCGCCATCAGGTCGTCGCCGACTATCGGCTCGGATGGAAGGGTCTACTTCACCAGTAGCGACGGCTACCTCTACGCGCTCAAGGGCCGGAGTCCGCTTGCCAACTCGCCCTGGCCCAAGTTCCACCGCGACCTGCGGAACACGGGCCGGGCCGGGACAAGCAGGTAGCACGAGTGAGGCTTCTCGTGTTCGGCGCGGCGGCCTGGCTGCTCCTGTTCGCCGGCCTGAGCTGCCGCCTTCGCGGACCGAGCACACGCATCATGGTATACAACATTTCGCTTTCTCCGGTCGAGATCGATGGTCATCAGATAGAAGTACGCTACAGCCGCGCGGTATACGCTGCCCATGGAATCGTGGATACGTTCGACGTGAAACGGGGCGTGGTGGTCGCCCGGTTGGTCATTACTTCTCTGGTCGCAGCCGGAGACGCGAGCGACTACGATGCGGCCATCAACGTACACGAGGATGTGCCGGGCGTGCTCTACGGCAGGGAGTATAGTCCCTACATCGATGTGGCAATGGTAGCTCCGTGAGGTACTTGCTGGCTGCGGCGCTGGCGTCGCTCGCCATCCTTCCGGCGTCGTGCGACACCAACGCAGCGCCGGACACGGTACCGCCGCAGATAGGCTGGGTCTACCCCCGCGATGGCGATACTGTGGATCCGGGCGTATACACGCTGACCGCCGTCGCTACGGATGACCGGGGGGTGGACTTTGTCGTCTTCTTCGCGGGCCCGGAAATGCTGGGTATGGTCAGGACGACTGAGACAGATACCTACAAGGTCGCTGTCGAGTGCCTTTCCGATACCTCGCGGGTCTACGAACTCCTCGCCTTCGCCTACGACAAGGAACCCAACGGGACATCAGCCAGCATCATCGTCCACGTGCGGCGGTAGATGCCCCGGCGCGGCTTCAGGATAAAGAACGTAGAGCGTCCCTCTCCGGCATGGCACGAGGCCGGTCCGTTTGCAGCTGACCGGCTGCCGTTTCGGAACTCCGTCTTCAGGCCGACAAGCCGGACCGGACCGCTCGGTCAGGTCGCGAACCGGTCGTAGTAGTCGACACGACCGACGCCGAAAGGATACGTGGCGACGAGCCTGTGCTCTTCATCCGACTCGATTCTGAGCAGGGTGACCGCATCCACTACCCCGAGGGAGCGGCCGAGGCGGTTGGCTTCGGCCAGGGCATAGGCACGCTGCCTTGCATCGGTCACGCGACCGAGCCATACTTGCGGCTCGTAGACCGGCGCGTCAGCAAGCAGGGACAGCGGCTCGGAACCAATCATGTCCCGGTGAAGCTGGACGAGTTCGTCGCGACCGTCTTCGACTACGAAGAACAGTGACTCGCCTCGCTCAATGCAGTGGGTAAAAGAGATAGCGAGCGGATGGAGGTTGCGTCGAACCCGGCCGACATGCTCGGAAACGTTCTGCATCTCTTCCAGGGTGATGGGTGTAAATGGCAGGACAAGAGAGACATACGGCCTGACGCGGTAGTACCAGGCCGGAAACTGCTCTCTCAGGTCCTGGATCTGCGCCTCGCTGTCCAGTTTCGGGAAGGCAACGACGCAATACTGGGCCGCCTTCACGACCCAATTCTAGCGATTTCATGCAGTTTTGGCAATAGCGGAATCCACGAGCGACCGGGTTGGCAAATGGAATCACACCGGTCATGTATGCGGCTCATCGGCTGCCGGTTGCGTCCTTGCGGCCTGCGACGAGGAACAAGGCCGGGCTGCACAGCCGCCGCCTTCGGCGCAGCCGGGCCCTTCCGCATTGACAGCCGAGACCATTCTCGCATAATGACTTGCGGATGAGAGACTTCTTCCATTGCCTGCTCGCTTCTCTGGCAGTTGTCGGGTGCGCGTCACGCCCCGTGATCCCGCCGCAGGTGAAGGTCGCGCCGGTCGGACGGCTGGTCGTCGCCCAGGACGGCGGCACCGGCTTCCTGACGATTTCCTCGGCCCTCGACTCGGCCCAGGACGGCGACACCGTATTCGTGATGCCGGGGGAGTATCGTGAAGTCGTGAAGTTCCCGGGACGGCGAAGCATCACGCTGCTCGGAGCAGACCCGCTGACAACCATCGTTGATGCCGTGGACGGGTACGCCGGGATCGAACTCCGCACCGACAGCAACCGGGTTTCCAGACTGACGATACGTGGTGCGGATTCCCACGGGATATGGGTCCGAGACGGACGGCAGTTCATCGACCACTGTCTCATCGTCGGAAATGGTGACCGGGGCATCTACCTGAGCTCATTTGCCGGATATGCCTACGCGAGGATCACGCACTGCACGGTTGTCGACAACGGCGAAGTTGGAATCCATGCTGCCCGGGACGACTCAAGCACGGTGATTGCCGACTGCATCATCGCGTTCAACAAGCGCGGCATCGTGACGGACCAGCCCGAAGGCGAACTCGTAGTACGACGGAACTGCCTCTTCGGTAACGAGGTCAACTTTGATCGGGTCGCAGAGGACAGTAGCAGTGTCCTGCAAGATCCGCGGTTCAAAGACCGGGAGAATGGGGACTTCCGCCTCGGAAAAGACTCGCCCTGCATCGGCTCTGGAGAGGGAGGAAGGAACCTAGGGACGTTCTAAATATCATATTTTCAATGTATTATGGCGTTGTGCACCATGCGCTCGTGGTTCCGGCACGGCAGGAGACAGGGGCGAAAGGGGGTCTGAGCTGCTAAACCACATTCTTTCAATTACCTAGGCCGGGAGCCGGGGTAGGCGGTTCTGCGCCTGCGCTTGCTCAGTAGCGCAAGTCCTTCACATTCAAAGAGTAAAGTCAGCGCCTGCCTTGCTTGACAAAACCAGATGGGGGTTCTATCCTGATTTGGCAGTGTGTTTCGCCAGCAATGGAGGACACCCTGCCAGCAGCCAGAAGACTTGAACTGGCCGACAGATGGATCCCGACCGGTTCGACAACATGGCATTTGCGCGGCATATACGAGGAACCATCGACCTCCTTTGGAAGCGCCCCGGCCTTCGCGGCCGGGGCGCTGGTCATTAGCGCATCCCGGTCGATCCAGCGAAGCTCGACAGCACACAGCTCTGCCGGGACTACCCTGAACTAGGCAGCACGGCGGCGATACCGGCCGGCAATGTCGGCCTCATCGAACTCCCCTCGGCACGGACCAACACAGCAGGGGGTCCGACTCGGCTGAACCCTGCGTGCCATCCACAGGATACTCTGTGGCGCCGGCAACCCGCGTGGCTTGACCGGTGCTCCCGACCTCGTATACTCAGTCCATGAAGGGCATCAGACTGGAACCGGCTCGCGGCCTGCTCGATAACTTCACCCACACGGAGCTAGCGCGCATGGTCAAGCGCAGCCGGCTCGAGATAGCCCTGCCCCGCAGCCGGGCCGCCCTGGCCAACCTGATCACCAAGCACCTGGACCTCGATGAGATCCTGGAAGGGCTGCGCCACCTCTTTCCCGCCCGGCGCTCCGCACGGAGTCAGACCCCGCGTGCGGTTCGACTCCATGAGCTTGCTCCGCTTCACGGCAGTGCAACTGTCCAGGCCTATTCCCGTTCCCGGCCGCAACTCGGCCGCGTCCTGCTCGGCCGCAGCCAGGACTGCATCGCCCTCAGCTTCAACAGCGCCCCGCTCTTTCTCGAGAACCGGTGGCCGATAATCGTTCGGGAAGACGGGCCTGTGCCGCGATCGCGGCTCTATGCTGCTTTCGTTCGCCCCGGTCGCGTTCACCCATCGGCCGAGGCAGTTCCGCCCAGAACGAAGCCCTATCTTCTCGACGAAGGCGAGTACCAGTTGCGCAACGGCCGTCTCCGGTTTGAACTTGCCCAAGCCGGGCCGATATCGTTCCAGATGACGCTACTACGCGAGCGCCCCCCGGCTGGTCGGTCCGAGTACCTGTTCGAACCCATCGTCTAGCCATTCCCGACTCCCGACCGCCAGTCTACCACGTTCGCGCGGGCGATCCGTCATGTGAGCTTCGAACCTCGGGCTCTGGCCTGTGATCGGTCTCCTCGTCATCGCCGTCGCACCGGCCTTCGCGCTGTTCCTCTTCTTCTACCTGCGCGACAAGTACCGAAAAGAACCCATCGGTGTCATGCTTGTGACTTTCGGGCTCGGCGCCGCCTCGCTTCTACCCGCCGTGGTCACCTCGCTGGCGCTCCAGAAGCTGACCGGCTGGCGCTCCAGCACGCCCAGCCTGCTGCAGGCTTTTCTTGGCGCGATGTTGATTGTCGGCCTGGTCGAGGAGGGCGCGAAGTTCCTCGTCGTCCGGTTCTACGCCTACCATCGACCGGAATTCGACGAGCCCTATGACGGAATCATGTACTCGGTGATGGCCGCACTGGGTTTCGCGACGGTGGAGAACCTTCTCTACGTCTTCTCAAAGGGCGCCGGAACCGGCGTGATGCGCGCGCTGCTGGCCATGCCCAGCCACGCGTTCGATGGCGTGCTTATGGGCTATTTCCTCGGGGAAGCCAAGTTCGCCCGTAACGACCGAATGGGCAACTGGCTGTCTGCGCTTGGCTTCGGCCTGGCAGTCGCGGCCCACGGGCTATACGACTTCATCGTCTTCTCGCTGGACAAGGCACCGCTTATGGCCCTGAGCCTGATTACCATGGCGGTGCTCTTCTGGGTCATCTTCTTCAAGGCCACGCGAAAGCTGTCGGAGAGGTCGCCCTACAAGCACCCTCAACTGGCCGCGCTTCACCGCAGCGCGGATACGGCCGCGGCCGGCGACGCCGAATCTAGCAGCCCGTCTTCGCCGACCGACCGAATTCCTCGATAGCCGCTTCCGAGAGCGGGTGATTGCCCAGACTCAGCAGGATATCCAGTGGCAGTGTCAGGTGGTTCGCGCCCGCAAGTACTGCCTGCGTGGCCTCCTCGGCCGACTTTATACTGGCGGCCAGTATCTCGACAACCCTGCCGGATGCCTTCACGACGGACGCCATCTCAGCTACCAGCCGGCATCCGTCGCCGAGCAGCCGCGTCGCGCGGTTCACGTACGGAATCACATAACGAGCACCCGCATCGCAGGCCACGATTGTCTGGTGACCACTATAGACAGCAGTCGCGGCGCACGGAATCTCCATTGAGAGTCTCGCCATGAGGGTCATGTTCTCGGTCGTCGCGGGTATCTTGAGAACCACCTTCTCCGGATTGACCAGATAGAACTCGCGTCCCTCGCGTTCCCGTTCGGCGGGCGTCTTCGTGGTGATCTGGTAGAACACGGGCCCGGGAGAAATCGCACATATCTCACGGATGATGTCCTTCGGCTGCCCATTCGCCTTCGCGATGATGGTCGGGTTCGTCGTCACACCGGCTAGAAACCCAAGCTCCACAGCCTTCTGCACTTCCTCAATCCGCGCACTATCCAGGAATAGTCCCATTTCGCACTCCTCTCACTCTTGGGCCAGAAGAAGCTCAACTGCGCTCCGCCTTGGCATGGATGGTTCGGCGCCCATGACCGTGCAGGCAAGTGCGCCGCAGGCGTTGGCGAACCGAACGGATTCTTCAAGGCTTGCGCCCTCGGCGATCCGTACGGACAGACCGGCCCGGAAAGCATCGCCCGCACCGGTAGTATCGACCACTTGCACCTTGTGCGCCGGGAACCGGTCCAGCGCGGCGCGGTCAACCGCCATCGCGCCCTGCTCGCCGAGAGATATGACCACGCCCCGCCGGGTCTCCGGCAGCAGGACTGCTGCGGCTTCCTCCGGCGTCATCCTGCCGGTCAGCATGTGAGCTTCTATCTCGTTCGGTACGATGTAGTCTGTCGGCGCGGCAAACCGCTCGAAGCCGTGCTCGACCGGCGCCGGGTCCAGCATCACCAGCGTCCTGTGCTCGCTCGCGATCTCAGCGGCACGCCGCGACACGGCCAGTGGTATCTCGAACTGAAGCATTAGAATGTCGGCCGAAGCTATCTGCTCCTCTACGGCGAGCACATCCTCCGGTCTCACCCGCATGTTCGCCCGCGGCGCGGCGATGATACTGTTCTGACCGTGCTCATCCACAACCGGCGTGGCAATTGCGGTTCCTACCTCAGCGTCGCGGGTCACGCCAACAGAGCAGATCCCTTCCTGCTCCAGCTTGGCCACAAACATGTCGCCGAACTGGTCGCTGCCAACCCGCCCAACAATGCAGACATCAGCACCCAGCCGCCTGGCTGCCACGGCCTGGTTGAATCCCTTGCCGCCAAGGAACATGCCGAAGCCGTCGGCCAGCATCGTTTCTCCCGGACCGGGCCGGTGCCTAACCATGAACATGAGGTCCATCACGAAGCTGCCGACAACACACACGCAAGGACGGCTGCCTTTCATGCTGGAGAGAGAATACCGCGGGTCAGACAACCATCAACCGGATAAGCTACTTCTCCTTGTCCCTGAACAACGCCGACATGATGATTGTGGAGAGGCTGACGATGAGCGCGCCCAGGAACGCAGCCCAGAACCCGCGAACGTAGAAGCCGACGTGAAACCAGTGGACGGCGATGGACGACGAAAGCCACAGGGTAAGAGCGTTGATGACCAGCGTGAACAGACCGAGCGTCAGGATGATCAGCCCGCAGGATAGCAGCTTCAGGATCGGCCGGACGAGCGCATTGACCAGGCCTAGAATCACGGCCATCAGCGCATAGACCCACCAGGCGTTGGCAGCAACCTCGATTCCCGGTACGATCCAGGCCGCGAGGAAGAGGGCCAGCGCTGCAGTCACCCAGCGGACGAGCAATCTCACATTACCTCCCTTGCGTATACATCAAGTCAGCCCAGCCGCGCTAACGACTGGGCTGACGCGAGGCTCATGGCCTCAAGATGCTACTAGTATGCCGGCAACCGGCAGACCGCTTGCGACGGAAGGGCCTGCCCGGTCCGGCTAGAAGCCGCGAACGCGGGCTCGGAACAACCGGGCCTCTTCCGCATCGGTGGCCAGAACATCGGCGAACCGCTCGGCCTTGGCGCGACGCAGACAGTGATTGGCGTTGCTGATGATCAGCCGACCTGCAAGCGCCCAGTCACGCATCAATGCCCGGTCCTTCCTGATCTCAACGTACATGCTGTCTTCGCTCAGCGGTTTCAGCGTATCAGCGTTGAGCGCGAAGGCGATCAGCACCTGCGGTTCCGATCTCAGCATTATCCGAATCCCGGGAGGCGTGTTGAGCTGCTTCTCGATGATGTCCACGCCGGTGACGTTGCGGGGATCGAGAGCCTGCTCGAGGTCCATCTCCGTCTCGAATCCGAGGCGGGCAGCGATGACACCGATGCCGACGTTCTGCACGTCGGTGCTTGACTCGCTGGGCTTGGACGACGCCATCCGCATGCGGAAAGTCGAAGTCTCCTGCGCCAGCACCATCTCGCGGAAAGCACACCAGGTCATAATCGCGGCAAGTCCGTTGCCGCGCAGCTGCTCGCGCACTCCTATGTCAGAGAGGATGACGCCCTTGCCGGGTGGGTTGCGCTCGATGGAAATCTCCCCGACGCGCCCCTTTCCTTCAGTCAGGACGAGCTCTGCCGTGGTACGCTGGATCTCGGTGGTGAGACCGAATTCCCGGCCTGCCAACGCGCCGTCAACCAGTTTGATTGTGTCGTGATCAAGCCAGCGGAAACGCGGACCGATACGCCGGGGCCTCCAGATGGTCGTCGTCGTTTCACCCGGCCGTGTCTGAGTATCGGCCAAACCGATGTCGGTCGATCTATTTGTTGCCATGGCTCAGCCCTCAGTTGCCAAGCCGCGGCGCAAAGAATTGGTCACACCCATCCCCAATCTGCGCCCCGCGGGCGCGCATGTCAAGTCTAAAGAGCATCCGCTCCAACCGGGAAGCCCATGAAGCCCCCCGGCGAAGCACTAACCCGCGTACCACCCGATACGCGAGCCGAACTGCCATAATTCTAGATGACACTTGGCCGTTGTCAATAGCTGCCTTATGGGATGCAACACACCTTCAGCCTTCCGCTGCTGCGACAAACGCGCGGCGGTCGGAGCCTTGGATGAGACTCAGGAGGAGGCGACCTCGCTCAATGGACCCGGAGTCCATTGGTAGCTTGTAGCCCATGTTGGATACACAACCCGAACCGGCGAGGTACCGCTCACCTCTGCATGCCTCCCTCGTCCGGAGACCTTCTCGCCAATGAACCAGATCGCCATGCCGTATCGCCTTGCGCGTGGACCGCGGCTGAGAGTGACCGCAGCATGAGGGTCAGCCTGAAGCAACTTCGGCCAACGGCCCTGCCGTACGTTCACATACGATTGGAGACACGTCCCTTCTGGGCGAGGATCAAGCTGGCGCGGGGGCGACGGGCGAAGTTTGAAGGAACCGGACCTGGTTGGTAGAATCCCTTCCCCATGAAGTACCGTTCTCTTGGTGCAAGCGGCATCAAAGTGCCGGCCCTCGGTTATGGCTGCATGCGCCTGCCAATGCTGTCAGGCCGCAAGAACTCGAAGCGGCGCTGCGCTGTGGACATCCCTGAAGCTGTCCGGATGATGCACTACGCCTACGAACACGGCGTGAGCTACTTCGACTCGGCGTACGGCTACCACATGGGATGGAGCGAGTCGGTGCTTGGCAAGGCGCTGGCCGGTCTCCCACGCGACAAGGTGATGGTCACCACCAAGCTACCGGTCTGGCTGGCCAAGAGGCCCGCGGACTTCAGGCGGCTTCTATCCACGCAACTGCGCCGGCTGCGCACCGACTACCTGGACTTCTACTTCCTTCACGCGCTCAACGCCAAGTCGTTCGAGCGGGTGCGGCAGCTTGGCGTACTCGACTTCATCGACAAAGCAGTGCGCGAGGGCCGCATCCGACGCGCCGGGTTCTCTTTCCACGACGGCCCGACGGCGTTCAAGCCGATAGTCGACGCCTACGATTGGACCACCTGTCAGATACAGTACAATGTCGTTGATACCCATCACCAGGCAGGTCTGACCGGCCTGCGCTACGCCGCGAAGAGAGGACTTGGTGTCATCGCCATGGAGCCGCTGCGCGGCGGAGATCTAGCCGGTCGCATCGCCCCGAGCATAAAAGCCCTCTGGGACTCCTCACCCATCAAACGCACGTCGGCCGAATGGGCGCTGCGCTGGCTCTGGCACCAGCCCGAGGTCTCAATTGTGCTCTCCGGCATGAGCACGATGGAGCAGGTGAAGGACAACATCCGTTACGCGAGCCGGAGCGGCATCGGCCTGCTTTCAGAGGACGAGCTCGCGTTGGTGAAGCAGGTGCAGCGCGCATATCGGAAGCTGCGCGGCATCCCCTGCACGGCCTGCGGATACTGCATGCCCTGTCCGTCGGGCGTGGCCATCCCGCGCAACTTCTCGCTCTACAATGACTGGTGCATGTTCCCAGGTTCAGACCAGGCTCGGCTCGAGTATCGGACTTGGATGGATGCCGCCAACCGCGCCTCCGCCTGCAAGCAATGCGGGCAGTGCGTCGCCAAATGCCCGCAGCAGCTCGCAATCCCCGAGCTGCTCAAGAAAGCCCACTCGGCTCTGTCCTGAATCAGGAGCCGACGGCTCCGCTCCTTGCTTCAGCTGTCGACTGGAGTCCAGAATTCGGGCGCGCTAGCGGGCGAAGACCAGTTCGACCGAGGCGGATTCAACCCATCCGCCGTCACCGCCCGGAATCTGGATGAGGACATACCCGGGTCGCCGCTCGCGCAGCATCACCTCGAGCCCGTCGTGGACAACGGCGATCTCCTTGTATTCCGGACCCGGGCCGCTGCGCAGGGTGAGCTCTGGCTGGACCACGACCGCGTGCGCCGGGTTCGTAACCGCGCCCCAGCTTGTGGCGGAGATGAAGCAGTAGAGAAAGAGGACGCTGAGCCCGATAGCAGTCCAGCCGAACAGGCGCTGGCCGCGAATCAAGAGCAGGGCGAGCGCAGCAAGGGCAAGGAAGAAGAAGAGGCCGGACAGTACGCGTGCAGTCGCCGCGTCGAGCAGGCGTAGAAGGCCGGTCAGCATCCGCAAGAGCGGATTCTCGAGGGTCAAGGACTTGTCGGGCCGGTACTGACGGGCAAAGGCGAGGTTGTGACTGATGTCCTTGTCGTGCGGTTTGAGCACATACGCACGGTTGTAGTCGGCGATGGCCCGCCCGACTTCTCCGAGTTTGAACCTGGCGTTACCCCGATTGTAGAACAGCTCCGCGCTAGACACTCCCGCTGCCGCGCTGTCGTACAACGTGACGGCGACGGCATAGTCACCGGATTCATAGGCCTGATTTCCGCGGCTGAAAAGGTCAGCCGGGGAAGCGACTGCACCCTGCAAGATGCAGGACGCAAGGGCAAGAATACCCAGGCACCTGGCCACTGGACTACTTGGCCACTTGACCACTTTCCTTCTCAAAGCTTCTCCAGCACTATCCGCGCCTTCTCCAGCGTCTCCTGCGGCGAGCACCGAGTCATTCCCGGTGAGAACCGGGCTGCGTCGCAGGAGGCAATCAAGTCAAGCAAGCTTGCGACGGTTGCCGGGTCCACGTTCCGGCGGGCGAGTTCCGCTTGGAGCTGGTCACCGGTCATCCCGGTGGACTCCATGTTGTAGCGGTCACCGACGTAGCGCACGACTGCCCGGTTGAGCGCGGTATGGAATTCGCGTTCGTTCCCCTGCGCGAGCAGCTTCGTGGCCTCGGCCAGACCCTTCTTGACCAGCCGGCTGGAGCGGCTGCGTCGCGCATAGCCGCGATCCTGTTCGAGCCTGCGGCGGTGACGGCCCATCCAGACGCCAGTCCCGAGAACGATAAGGCCTGCCGGGTAGAAGAACCATCCTAGCAAGCTCAGGGAAGGCGACGACTGTCTGTAGGACGATTTGATATGGAGGATGTCAGCACCCAGCGTCTTGACGCCAGACTCGCTTTCCGGCAAAGGCGTCTTGCCGGTCGCGCCGCTCGCCACGAACTCAAGGCGCGGGGTTGTCTGCGTATAGTAGGCGCCGACCTTCGGGTCGAAGAAACCCGTCGTGATTTCGGGAATCACGAACTTCCCGTCCGCGGTCGGAATCAGCGGGTAGCTGAACGTACGTTCTCCTGCGACCCGGCCGTCGGCAGTGCGCGTGGTCTGCTTTGTTTCCGGGCTGAGTACCTTGACACCTGAAATCGGCGTGAGCTTCGGCTCGCCCACGAGACCGATGTTGCCGGTGCCGACGACCTTGACCGTCAGGGTGAGCGGCTCGCCGCCAACCGAGCTGTCTCCGCTGAGAGCGGCCGTGACCTCAAAATCGCCGACGCCGCCGCCGAAGTCCTGCGGCTTGCCGGCTTCGGGCAGGGGTTTGACGCTTATGGTGATTGGGTCCGACGACGCCTCAAAAGGCTCAGCCGAATCGAAGAAGAATCCGCCGCCTACTATGATCTGTCCGGAAACCGTCATCTTGTGGATCTTCACCTCGCCTGACTGCGTAGGAAAGAGTGCGACCTGCTTCACGGTCGCGGCGCTGTACCTCTGCCCACCGTAGGTCGCATTGCGCCAATTCAATTCCTTGGCATCGAAGAGCTTCTCGGCCCAGCAGCCGGTGAAGCCGGGCATGGCTTTGATGCCGAGATCGGCAACCTGGGCCTGGGTGTACAGCACAAAGGCGACCGTCACCTGCTCGCCCTGATACACAGACGTCCTGTCGGCCGACGCGGTGAGAAGCACGCTGCCCCGACCTGAACTTCGGGTCTGGGGACGAGCGGGAAGACCAAACGGGGACTGCTGTTGCTGCTGCCGGTTTGGGAGCGGAGACTGGCTCTCTTTGGTAACTGCTATGGCGATGGGTTGAGTCTCGTAGACAGTGCCCTTGAAGGAGAGTTTGAAGGGCGGGACAGTCAGGTTGCCGATACGCTTCGGAGAAAGAAAGTAGATGAAGCTGATGGTGTTCTGCTGGGTCATCCGGCCGTTGATGAACGAGATGCTCGTGGATTGGGACGAGGTGCTGCCTAGGACATCAAACTCATCCATCGACGGTACCTGCGGCCGGGGCGCACCGCCGATGTTCGTACCCTCGACCGTGACCGTGAGCTGAAACTGCTCACCCAGGCCGACTGTGGTTCGGTCGACGTCTGCCGAGAGGCTCAACTCAGCCGCGCTGAGAAGCGGCACGCAGAAGACCAATAGCACCAGCAGGCGTCGGGTCACCAGTCTTGCTCCACCTGTCTCTTCCCGCCGGCCTGGCGCTGTTTCTTCTGCTCTTCCTTCTCTTTGTCCTCGACCGCCTGGACGATACGCTCGGCTTGGCTCTTGTCCATGCCCTGCTGAGGTTGGGGCTGTTGTTGCTGTCGTTGCTGTTGTTGCTGCTGTTGCTGCTGGTTCTGCTTCGAGCTATCCGGCTGACTCTGCTGTTCCTGCTTCTTCTTCAGGCAGAACTCGAGGTTCTGCTTAGCCTGCTTGTCATTTGGGTTGATGACGAGCGCGCCGGCAAACGCCTTGATTGCGGGATCGAGTTGGCCTGCTTTGAAAGCCACGTTGCCGATATTATACATCGCGTTGGCCCGACGTGCTGGTTTCTTGTCGATCATCACCAGCTCCAACTCGCGCGCCGCCTCCTCGTAGCGGCCGAGCCGGAACAGCGCATTGCCGAGGTTGAAGTGAATCGCGGTTGCGTCCGGTTCGAGCACCTCCGCCATCTGGTACCGAGAAAGCGCCTCATCGTACTTTCCGCGAGCGTACAGCCCGTTTCCCTGCCGCATCAGGCCGCCGACATCAGCCGCATGCGCGGCAAGTGCCAAGGACAATGTGCCGACGACAAGGAGCCGAGGCCTATGCTGCTTCATTTTGCATCTCGAGTTCTGCATTCTGACTTCTGGCTTCTGACTTCTGCCTTCGTCTGACTATGAACCAAGCTCCTTTGCGGTTGCTCATCCCCAATCCGGCCAGGAAGAGCGCCAGCGCGACGACGAGGAACAACTGGTACCGCTCAACGTAATCGGTGTACTGGCCGCTGCCGATGTCCTTCTTGCGCATCCTGTCCAGTTCGCCCAGCAGGCGCTCGCCGGAGAATCCCTCGACCCGCATGAACCTGCCGCCGGTCGCCTGCGCCATCACAATCAGCTCGCGCTCGTCCATCCGGGACATCACCACCTGCCCGTCTTTGTCCTTCTTGTAGGAACTCAGGTTACCCTGCGCGTCGTAATCAGGTATCGGTGAACCCTCGGTGGTGGCAAAGGCAACCGGGAAAACGCGCACGTGCGCGTCAGCCGCGCGCTGAATTGCCTGCGCCGTGCTCCTACTCAGGTCCTCTCCGTCAGTCACCAGCACCAGCGCCTTGTAGTTCATTTCCTTGGGGCTGAAGAGCGAAAGCGCTACGTCAATCGCCTTGCTGAAGTCAGTCCCGGGTACCGGCATCATGTCCGGGCCGATGATGTCGAGAAAGAGCTTGGCCGCGTCCGCGTCGGCGGTCAGCGGGCACATCACGTAGGCTTCGCCGGCGAAGGCAACGATGCCGATCGCATTGCCGGCCAGGCCGTCAAGCAGGGAGGCGAGTTCGGTCTTGGCCCGGACGAGTCGCGAGGGTTTCACGTCCTCGGCCAGCATCGACTTCGAGGCGTCCAGGGCAATGACAACGTCGATCCCCTTTCCCTTGTACATCTGGAGCTTCTCACCCCATTTGGGCCGGGCCGCGGCCAGCAGCAGGAACGCGAGCGCGCCAAGCAGGAGCAGCCCTTTTAGCGTGGTCAGGCCCGCGGAGAGGGAAGGCGTAAGCCGGTCTATCAGTTCCGGGTCAATCGCCCGTGATAGGGCGCGCCGTCGGTTCAGTCCGCGGAACATCATCAACGCCAGCCCGACTGGTACGACGAGCAGCAACCATAGGTAGATCGGCTCTGCCCACTTGATCATGGCAATCTCCTGAACAAGGTGGTTGCCAGCGCCGCGCCGGCCCCCATCGCGATCACCGACAGCAACAACCAGAGCCCGGCCAGCTCGTTGTAGACGGTGTACTGCTTGACCTTGAACGTGGTCGGCTCCATCCGGTCAATCTCATCGTAGATCTGCCCGAGCGCCTGCGCGTCGGTCGCGAGGAAGCTCTTGCCGCCGGTCATGTCCGCGATCTTCTGCAGGGTCTCGGTGTCAAGGTCTATTTGCACCTGCACGTAGCGGCGGCCGAACATCCGGTCGTTCACCGGGTAGGGCACCAGCCCTTTGCTGCCTACGCCGATGGTGTAGACCTTGATGCCGAAGCTCGCCGCGGTCTGGGCAGCGGTTATCGGGTCGATGTCGCCGGTGTTGTTCACGCCGTCGGTGAGCAGGACGATGACGCGGTCCTTTGCTTTTGAGTCTTTGAGTCGGGCGACTGCACTGGCCAGACCGAGGCCGACCGCAGTCCCGTCTTCGAGCATGCCGAAGTCGAGCCGGTCAATGAGGCCGTTGATTATCTGTCGGTCCATCGTCAGCGGACACTGAGTCAGGCTCGCGGCGGAGAAGATCACCAGGCCGATGCGGTCACCCTTCCGCCTGTCGATGAACTCCTTGGCCCGCTCTTTGGCGACGTTCAACCGGTTCTTCGGGGAAAAGTCTTCGGCCTGCATCGAGCCGGAGATATCGAGACACATCATGATGTCGATGCCCCGGGTTTCGACCTCCTGGAATTGACGACCACGCTGGGGCCGCGCCAAGGCAACGATCATGAATGTCATGGCCAGCGCGTACAGGGCATGGACCACTATCCTCCCGTAGCGCCCGCGGGCACTCGCTCCGCGCAGGAATGAAAGGTCGCTGTACACAACCGCGGCCCGGCGCTTCACTATCTGCCACCAGACGTACGCTGGTACCAAGGCCAGCAGGAGAAAGAACCAGGGGTGGGCGAATCTCATAGATGGGTTCCGGGGTTCGGGGGTTCCGGGGTTCCGGCCTGAACCCCTGAACCCCTGGCCGCTTGGACCCCAGTGCCTGCTTCTGGCTTCGGCGTCGTCGCCCTCACGAGTTCCCGCGCGGTGGAAACCACTGCGGCTGCCTCAGCCGCTGGCGGCACGAACTTAGCGTACTTCACCATGTCTGCCCGCCGGAAGAACTCGCCGAAGCCTTCACGCTCCGGGGTCTTTGCGGCCTTCATCGCCCGAGTAATTTCGGTGGTCGTCTGGTCGAGGGCCGGGAATCCGAAACGGCGGGTCAGGTAGCGCTTGAGAACCTCCGATACCGTGTAGTAGTAGCGCTTGAAGTGGCCTGACGCAAGCCAGTCCTCGGCCGGCACACGGTCGAGTGCCGCCAGTGCCTCGTCCCACGGGTCGGGCAGCGGTGCTCCATAGAGCCTTATCCGGCGATAGCGGCGATAGAGCCGCCAGCCGAGATAGCCCAGCCCTGCCGCGGCGAGAATCCCGAGTATGATCCATATTGGCAGGAAGTTCGGAAACTGTATCTGGGGCTTCAAGTCGTTAATGTCCTTCATGTCCTTGGGCATCACGCTTGCGATCTTCACCGGTATCGACTCCGAGGCGGCAGCGCGTATCTCGCCTTCTGCCGGGTAAGGTACGATGAATGGCGGCACCTTCGGTTCGCCGGTTGCGAACGCTGCCATCGTCAGCATGTGGATGTCGACCATCGTGTCGCCGGCATAGCGGGTGATGCTCTTCCGGTCAAGAATCATGAACGGATCGAGGCTCGGAGCGAAAGGCTCTCCGACCTTCGCGCTGCGGTGGTGCCTGACCGTCAGCTCCAGCTTGAACTGATCACCCACGGTTAGGTCCCGCTTGGGCCTTGGCAACAGCTTCGCGCTCACCGACACCGGCCCGCCGGAGACGATACGGTACGCAGGCCCGGTGTCGCGTACGATCGTGTCCGACGCTACCCCTGAGTCAGGGGCGGGCTGCGCAATAATCGTCCCAGGAATTGCCCACAAAGACACCAGGACACCGAGAGCCCAGAACCCGGCCTGGACTCTGTGCCTGTGTGTATCGGTGGTGGAACTCCGATTCCGTCTACGCATTCTGATTTCTTCTACCTGTATCTCCGTGCGCGCTTCTGGAAGAACTGGTGGAGCTTCTTGGAGAAGTCCTCCGCGGTGGAAACCGGGATGTGGTCGACACCGATTTGCCGTAGCAGCCTCTCCGTTGCCTCCTGCCGCGCGGACTGGGATGCCGCAAAACGCTTCCGCAGGACCGGATCGGAAGTGTCCACGGTCGCGAGTTCCCCGGTCTCGGCGTCCTCCATCTCGACGAGGCCCAGTCGAGGCAGCTCCTTCTCCGCCGGGTCGCTCACGGAGACTACGACAAGGTCGTGCTTGCGCGCAACGATACCCAGCGGCTGACGAATCACCTCCGGTCGGTATGAGTCGCCCATGAGGTCGGAGATGAGAAAGATAATCGCCCGGCGTTTCAGGACGTGCATCAGGAACTCGAGCGCCTGCCCCGCGTCCGTGCCGCGGTGCTCCGGTTCGAAGTAGAGGATATCGCGAATCAGCCGGAGCACGTGGACCCGGCCCTTTTTCGGCGGCACGTACTTTTCGATGTGGTCGGTGAAGAATACCAGCCCGACCTTGTCGTTGTTGCGGATGGCGGAGAATGCGAGCGTGGCCGCGACCTGCGCCGCCTGCTCGAGCTTGAACAGCCGCTTGGTGCCGAACCGATCCGAGCCGGATGCGTCCACCAACAGGATAACGACCAGCTCGCGCTCCTCAGCATACTTCTTCACGTAAGGTCGCCCGAACCTCGCCGTCACCTTCCAGTCAATCGTGCGCACGTCATCGCCGGGCAGGTACTCGCGCACGTCGAGGAATTCGATGCCCCGGCCCTTGAACGATGACTTGTAGTCGCCCGAGAACAGGGTGTTGACCAGCCGTCGCGTGCGGATCTCTATCTGCCGAATGCGCGAACGACCAGCACTATCCGGTCGCTTCGTCGTTCGACCGGTAGGGCTTGGTGTTTTCTTCGGGCCCGGACTCACGGAACTTCGACGCCTTCGAGCACGCGCCTCACGACGTCGTCAGTGGTCAGTTCCTCGGCCTCGGCTTCGTAGCTCAGTATCAGACGATGCCGGAGAACGTCCGGCGCCAGTTCCTTGATGTCTTCCGGTATCACGAACCCGCGCCGGCGCAGGAAAGCCATCGCCCGCGCCGCGGTCAACAGGTAGATGGAGGCACGGGGCGAAGCGCCGTACCGTAGCAGCGGCGCCAGGTCAGCCAGGTTGTGTTCCTTGGGCTGCCGGGACGCGAAGACGATGTTCAGGATGTAGTCCTTCAGCTTCTCGTCCACGTAGATGCGCGTACAGAGCGCCCGCGCGCGGATGATCGCGGCCGGTTCGACCACCGGTGACGCGTTCGGCTCGACGCCCGTGGTCATCCGGTCGACGATCTGCTTCTCCTCCTCCTTGCTCGGATAGCCGACCCGCAGTTTGAGCAGGAACCGGTCGGTCTGGGCCTCGGGCAGCGGGTAGGTGCCTTCCAGCTCAATCGGGTTCTGAGTTGCCAGCACCAGGAACAGGTCGGACATCTTGAACGTGTCGTCGCCGATGGTTACCTGCCGTTCCTGCATCGCCTCCAGCAGAGCGCTCTGCACCTTGGGCGGGGCGCGGTTGATTTCGTCGGCCAGGACAAGGTCGGCGAAGACCGGTCCCTTGCGGGCGGCAAACTCACCAGTGCGCTGGTTGTAGATCTGGGTCCCGACGATGTCGGCCGGAAGCAGATCGGGCGTGAACTGAATCCGGTGGAATGTTGTAGCAATCGCGCGCGCCAGAGTCTTCACGGCGTAGGTTTTGGCCAGACCCGGCACACCCTCGATGAGAATGTGCCCGTTGGCCAGCAGTCCGACCATCAGCCGATCAACCAGGTACTTCTGACCGACTATGACCTTCCCAACCTCCCCGGTTATTGCCTGGACGAATAGGCTCTCTCGCTCGATCTCCTCGTGTACTCTCTTTATGTCGTCTTTCAGTTCTTCCATCTACTCGGGTTCCTTTCGGCTTACTTCAGCAACTAGATAGACTTCAGGCCAACCAACTAGGTTGCAGCAGGAAGTCGCCGACGCGATATCTATAAATTATAAGACACCATTCACAACACCCTGCGCAGATCCGTCCGCGACGCGGGAGAGACAAACTCGAGCAGGGAACGGCCACCTTGCTACAATTGTGAGCTGGGCGTTCAGTTTCCGAGTGATCCAAGCGGCTGCAGTTGCTCCTGGAATCTGGTGACGAGTTGCTTGTTCGCTTCCGGCACCTGCGTGCAGGCGGACTTGAAGAACTCGAAGTCCTGCAGACTCCTTCTGCCGCCCGCGGTGGTATCCTGCTTCATTCCCTCAACAAACTCCGGAGACGCTCGGTCAATGACCAGTGCAGCTGTTGCGGCAAACACCTTGTACAAGGTCGGCCTGATCCTTGCCCAACCGCCGAACGGCTTGAGCGACTCGTTGATGCCGGCCACCTTCATACCTTCGACAAGGTCAGTCAGAGTTGACAGTGGGCTTGTGCCTTCTCTCTGAGGCTTGGTTTCCCACTTTCCGGCCTTCAAAGCGCCGCTGAGCGCCGGGAGAGCTTTGACGAATTGCACCAACTCATCCTCGCTCAGCGGACTCAACGCCTCCTTGGGCCACTTGGTGGATGTCATCGGGGACGTTCGCTGGTCACTGTTGCCCGCGCAGAAGGCCCCGGCGAGGACCACGAAGATCGCGACTAGTGTCAGGGTTCTCACGGAATCTGCTCCTTTCGAGTAGCTGCAAAGAATAGGTGGTTGAGTCGGATTGTCAATCCGCAGCGGCCGCGGTGTTGGCCTTACTGGGCTTCAGTTGTGCAGGACAAAGAAGTCGCGACCCCGACGCAGCGGTTCAGCGGTGTTCCGACCGAAGCCGACGATGGCATACTCAACCGGCGATCCCTCGGACTCGGGTGGAGACCAACCCGTGATGATGATGGTGCCCCGCACTCCGCCCGGTGCGGAGAGCCCCACGTACGGACACCGCGCCTCCCTCCGGTCGGCTATTGAATTCAGCTCGGTCTCGGCCAGTTCCTCAGGCAGGTAGAAGAAGTCCTTGCCCTTACGATACTGCTCGCGCGTGTAGGGATTGAACGGAATGCTGGAGAGGTACCCGATGTCGTTCTTGAAGTGCAGCACCATACCCTCTTCGTCTTCCTTCTCCCACGACAGAGCCGATTTCGGGTAGCGCCCATAATTCTCAGCCGCAAAACTCCTCATCGCGTCCTGGTAGGCCAGCATGTTCTGCTTCACCAACGCGACCCGGTGCCGCTCGCGCTGCCAGGCTATCATCGGCAGCAGCATGACGAACGTCAACACCAGTGTACCGAAGGCGCCGGCAACCAGTCCGGTGTAGGCCATCCCCCGTCCGGGCCGGCGCTTCTTCAGCGCGACAGTGGCCAGGATTATTGCCGGTATGCCGGTAACGAAAGTCGTCGGCGTGAGTGACATCAAGCCGAGTATCAGGACCAGAATGCTCAGGGCCCTGGTTCTGCCGTAGGCAGTGGTCTGTCTCTTGTCCAGAGCTTCCTGCTCGTACCTGAAGCGGGTCCTTGGCACTTCCGACATCACCGTCCCGCAAGTGCCACAGACCCGCACTGTGCGGGGATTGCGCGAACCGCAAGCTGGGCACATCATGCTGGGATTCCTGCTTGGACACCATTTAAGCAGCAATCAGGGACTCGGTCAAGCCACAAAGAGACCGATGGCCCGCGGAGAGCGGGCCATCGGTGCGTAGAAGAAGTCAGCCTAGTCCTTACTCTCGACAGTAATCTCGCGTGCCTTCACCCTCTCTGCCTTGGGCAGCATCAACTCGAGCACGCCGGCCTTGTAGCTGGCCTCGGCCCGGTCGCCCTGCACGCTCACCGGCAGCGCTATCGTCCTCTGGAAAGACCCGTAGGCACGCTCCACGCGATGGAAGGTCCGGTCCTTCTGCTCGCTTTCGTACTTCCGTTCGCCGCTGATGGTGACCGTGTCTTCTGCCACGGTGACTTTGATCTCCTCCCGCTTCATGCCGGGCAGTTCGGCGCGGATGATCATCGCATCGTTGGTTTCCTCAACATCAACAAACGGCGCCCACACCGCCTGTACGCGTTCGCGCGGGTAGCGGTTAAGCATCGAGTCGAAAATCCGTTCCATATCCTCGCGCATCGTACTGACTTCTCGGAAAGGATCCCAGGCTATAACATTTCTCGCCATATAAGTACCTCCTGAAATAGTACCTTTACAGCGATTAGACGCGGAGACTGCGCGCGCGTTTCAGCTGCGAACTGATACTGACTTGACTTGGCTCATCAGTACAGATAAGCTCAGCGCGGTGAAGAGCTGCCGACCGCACCCTATGCCCGCGCCGCCGGACGGCAGGCGGTCATTCCCGAAGCCACTCCTGGCAGTCATCGGTCTTGTGCTGGTCTCGCGTCTCGGGTACCACCTCGCCGGAGTGCGGTTTGACGCGTCTTCCTTGCCCTGGTTCTGGCAGTTCGTTGACCCGGCTCTGCTCCGGTCGAACCTGGCCCAGAGCCTCTGGTATCTTCACAGCCAGCCGCCGGCCTTCAACGCCTTTCTTGGCGCTGTTCTCAACCTCTTTGCCGGACACGAGACCGTTGCCTTCACCTTCGGCTACCTGCTTGCCGGCCTGATCTTCACGGCAGCTATGTTCCTCCTGCTCAGGGGACTCGGCGTGCCGGATACGCCGAGCGCCATCCTGACCGGCATCTACGTTGTCAGCCCGGCCTGCGTGCTCTACGAGAACTGGCTCTTCTCCACCTATCCCGCTACCGTCCTGCTGCTGCTGACTGCGCTCTTCTGGCAGCGGTTCGTCCGCCGTGGCAGGTCTCTCGACGCCGTGCTGCTGTTCGCCGCCGCCGGGTTGCTGGCCATGACCTGGAGTCTCTTCCATCTCGTCTGGTTGCTTGGGCTTGTGCTGACGCTTGTGCTCTTCCGCCGCAAGGACTGGCGCAAGGTGGTGCTCGCAGCCGCAGTGCCCCTGTTGCTAGTTGTGCTCTGGTACGGCAAGAACCTCGTCCAGGTCGGCGAGTTCACCGGCAGCACCTGGTTCGGCATCAACTTCTCGAAGATGACCAACAGCATGCTCACCATACCTGAACGCAGAACGCTGTACGACAACGGCACGATCTCTGCGGTTTCGCTGCTCCCGCCGTTCAGCGAACCGGACAAGTACTACGGCGCGCTCCCAAAGCCGGGGAGGACCGGAGTGCCGGTACTCGACCAGGAGATGAAGCCGTCCGGCGTCGCGAACTTCAACAACGCTCTTTTCGTCGCCGTCTCGCGGCAATACGGCCGCGATGCTCGTCGGATCCTCACCGTGCAGCCGGTCGCCTACCTCCGTGGGCTGGCCGAGTCGTATCTTATCTATTACCTGCCTGCAAACGCATATCTCTTCCTCGACAACAACGCAACCCGTATCAAAGGGCTTGCCCGTCTCGCCAGTATCCTCGACGGCCGCTTCTTCTACCACACGGACCGCAGCCTCCGCCTGACCCGGCCCGCGCAGTACTACCTGCAGGGATTCCTCAACACCGGCTGGTTCCTCATCCTCGCCTATGCCCTGGTGCTCGCGGCCGGCCTGGCTCTGCTCCTCCGCCCTTCCCCCTTCCTCCCTCAACCTCCATCCCTGTTCCTGCTCTGGTTCAATGTCGCGTGGGTGACGCTCCTCGCCAACGCCTTCGAAGTCGGTGAGAACAACCGGTTCCGATTCGTCACTGACCCGTTGGTCTTTGCGTTTCTTGCCGCGCTGGTGTCCGGTTGGCTGGCGCGGCGGCGACGGGTTAGAACGGAAGCTTAACACAGAAGATGGGGTGCAAGTGAACCTACTCTCATCCGTCCCGCCAATACTGCTGCTGACTGCGGGGTTCTTGGTCTGCTTCTTCGGCTACCGGCTGCTGCGCTTCACGCTCGGGTTGGCCGGCTTCGGAGTCGGACTCGCGCTCGGCTTGCTGATCGCGGGGCTCATACCCGGCGCGAGCCAGGCTCTGACAATCATCCTAGGCATCGTCCTGGGCATCCTCGGCGCGATCCTCGCGGCGGTGCTGTACAAGTTCGGCGTGTTCCTGCTGGGTGTAGGTGCCGGGGCGCTGATCGCGGGCGTGGTAGTCGCCGCCACCGGCTGGCACTATCCGATGATCGCCCGCGTACTCGCCGCTGTCGCCGGCGGCGTTCTGACTCTGGTCCTTGAAAGATCACTGATTTCCATCCTCTCGGCGCTTGCCGGTGCCTGGGGAATCGTGCTCGGCGCATTCCGGCTGCTCGGCTGGCATCTTGTCAACACCGGTTCCCGCAATCCGCCGGCCAACTACGGCGTGATGATGGCCTGCTGGCTGATACTCGGCCTGGTCGGCATCGGGATCCAGCTCCGGTCCGGCCGCAGGAAGAGAAGGGAGTAGAGAGACTCTCTCTGCAACGGCTCTCTTGCGCGCCCCCACCACGTCGCGGTTTGACACTGGAGTCCATGCCTCGATAATCTCACATTGACCACAACGAAGGGAGCAAGTCTGATGATAGTCAGGTTCCTGGCACCGGGCGCTCTGTTCCTAATGGCCGCAGCGGCCGCGGGCTGTTTCAATTCCGGGACGCTGCAGCAGATGCAGGAAGCGAACCAACCCTACAGCATTTCGCCGGATTTCGAGCTTGACCGCAAATGGCGGATCGCCATTCTGCCCCCGTGGTTCCGTGACGCCGAGTTCCCATCCCTGTACGACCGCGCCGGGCTCCTGCTGATGAAGCCGGGCAACTTCTCGCTCATCGACCGCTCCGAGGTCGCACGGATTCTGCACGAGCAGTGGTCCGGCGGCCCCCGTTTCATAGACTCGCACTCGGCCTGGAAGCTCGGCCGGCATATGAACGCCGAGGCGGTCATGACCGTCAGGGTGGTCGAGATAAGACATGACGACTTCTTCAAAGCCAGCCCGGAGCAGCGCGACGCGCGGCTCTTCGTCAAGATCATCTCGACTGATACCGGCGCAGCGCTGTACTACGCCGAGGGAAGCGGATCGAGCTTCTCGGGCGCCGACGAGGCATTGTCCGGCGCACTCACCATGGCGCTGGACCCTCTCATCAGGAAGGCAAGGGAATAGCGCAGCCGCAGCATGAACCAGCCAGCCGACCACTCTGACCTGAGAACGCTGGGCATCTGTCTCGCCTTGACGGTGCTGTTCGGCTGCGCCACGAGCACAACCGTGATCCCGGTCAGCGTGACGCCGCCGGCAGCTCCTCCCGCCGCCGAAACCCCGTTCGTGCCGCCGTCGCCGCTTGGCCCGGTTGTCGCCCCGGGGCAGGTCCAGGAACTCGTTCCCGGCGGCGCTATTGACTGGTCGGGCAAGACGGTGTGGGCGCGCGGCGCCGGCGTGGTCGACCCGGGCAATTCCAGCCGCGACCTGGCTTGGCAGATGGCCCTGCGGGCGGCTACCGTCGTCGCCCAGCGCAACCTGCTTGAAATCGTCAAGGGTGTGCGGGTCGACTCAGACACCCGGGTCCAGGAACTGGTGGCCGGACACGACTCCGTGCGCCTGCGGGTCGAGGCCGTGGTCAAGGGTGCGCGGCAGCGCGGCCCGGCCCGGTACGACTCGCTCGGCGGGACGGTGGAAATCGAGATGGAGTGCGACCTCTACGGCGAAGGGGGCATAGAAAGTGCCCTGGCCCCGCAACCCGTTGTCGGCCCGCAGCCGGAGAACGCGGCCGCCGCCGGCCTCTCCCCGGCAGCGCAGCAATCACTCCGCCATTATGCCTGCCTCGTGATCGACGGCGGTGACACGGGACTCAAGCCGGCGCTGTTTCCGAAACTCTGCGACGACCGAGGCGCCATCCTCCTCGACCCGCGCGAACTGGCGTACGCCGGCGCGACCGGAGCCCACACCGTGCAGTACGTCGGTGCGCTCGGCCAGGTCGCGGCTCGTCCCGATTTTGGCCAGCCGATGGTTTTCCGCGTCAGGGAAGCACGCGGCGAACTCGGCACTGACCCGGTCCTTGCTCGAGCTGACGCTGCCGCGTTGCGGGAAATGGCAGACGGCCTCGAGTTCCTGGTCCGCACGGGACGCGTTCTCATCAAGCTGGCCCCTTAACAGCTGGCCGCGGGAGGCACAGGAAGGGACTGCAGCCTCCACTTCCGGCCCCAGGAAGCTCCTGAGCGGCGTGAGCCGGAACCGAGGCAGCTCGATCACCCTACCGGTGACCCACCGCTCGCAAGTTACGCCCTAGCGAACGGCTCTCGCTGCTAGTCGGCTGCGGCCGAGTAGAGAAGCAGCCGGTCGGTAACCACCAGCATCTCGATGTTCCCGCCCGGAATCACGTCCCCGAGCGTCACGTCCTGGCAGCGCACCGGCAACCCGATCTCCTGTCTTGTACGCAGGTCGGAGTCCAACACGAGCAGGCCGCACGAATCAAAGGTCGAGGGATAGAACTTCGGGTCCCGGCATATCATCCGCTTACGGCACCGGGACAAGACCAACTCCCTCTTTCCATCGCCGTCCAGGTCGCAGATGGCATGCAGCCGGCACTCACTGACCTCGTCCGTATCGCGGGCTTCACCGAGGGCAACGCGCGCTGTCAGCTCGAGCCTGCCCTGGGTCAGCCGGTAGAGCCGCGCCTCCGCTTTCCTGCCGCTGATCGCAACCGCCAGTTCCTGCTGACCGTCGCCGTCGACGTCAGCGCAGCCGGCGGAAACGTGTGACAAACGAGACGAATCCGGGCTCGGCGACTCCGACTTGATCCACCCGGTTGCGCCGTCCAGGACCGCCAGCCCTCCGAAGTCGTTCTGCCACGAGTAGATGTTGACGAAGACGTCCTGCTTCCCATCTCCATCCAGATCCGCAATGCCGGCCAGGCAGCCGATGAACGGATGCGCTCCGAACCCCCGCTGCCAGAGCAGCGTGCCGTTGTCACGCAGGGCGACGCAGTAGCACGAATCGGAGTCGCGGGTCCCGTTCGCGGCCGCGCCGTTCCCATCACCGTAGGTAGTGACCAGCAGCTCCTCCCTGCCGTCCGCATCCAGGTCCGCGACTGCCATCAGATCCGGACGAGCCCCGAACTCATACCGCCACACGAGCCGGCCGTCGGTTGCGTCGCGGCATTCCAGCATGCGGCTGGGATAGGGCCGCCTCGGCTCGAGCACAACCTCCAATGTGACCGTCCGCTGATTGAGCCGCAGCGCCATCGGACTGGAGCCGGGTCGGGAGAGGCTTGACTCCGGCAGAAGCACCCAGCCGGCGCTGTCGTCGGCGAGGATTCGCGCCGCGTCTGATTGTACCTGGTCCCAGTCCAATCCGCCACGGGTCCGACCGGAGAACGGCGCTCCCTCCCAGTTAAGCAGGGCGGCGGGCGGGTGGGAAAGCGGGGAGGTCACGATCTCCAGGCGGCCGTCGCGGTCGAGGTCAAACACCAGCGGGCGATGCTCGGCGTGAGCGCTGACAGGAATCGGCTCGGTCGCGGGCACATCGAACCACTCCGCCTCCCACGCCTCGACGTATCGCCACTTTGGCACGGGCTCGGTCACGTCCTGATCGAAGGAACGCGTGTTGCAGCGGTTCGCGCCGGGCCAGACCCAGGGCTCCAGCTTGCCCGGGCGTTGGCTGCAGCCGGACAGCAACAACGCCGCGACAAGCACGAAAGAAGTCCGCTTGAGATTCGCGCTCATTTGACCGAATCTAGCCCAGAACCGCCGGAGTGTCAACCGGCGACGAGACCCCGGTCGGGGGTTGCTACCTGACGATGCGGCCGATCCGGCTGAAACGGACGGCCCAGGGAGAGATGATGATCCGGGCAATGTTCGGTGCCGCGTCGGACGAGAAATAGAGCACCAGCGGCTTCCCGCGCAGATTGCGGATGGCGAGCGGTCCCCAGAACCGGCCATCCTCGGAGTTGTCGCGGTTGTCGCCCATCGCGAAGACGTGTCCGGCCGGGACCACTACCGGACCAAACTGGTCGCGCACGTACGGCGAGTATTCGGACTGGTAGAACCGCCGTCCCTCCCAGGCCTTCTGGAATTCGGCTCGCTCGGGAGCCGGCTCAAACCCGGGCAGCATCCGCGAATCCGCGTGCATCACGTAGGGCTCGTTCTGCTGCCGGCCGTTGACATAGAGCTGTTTCTCCCGGTACTCAACCGTGTCGCCGGCAACGGCGATGCAGCGCTTGATGAAGTTGCGTGGGACGTACCACGCGAAGAAACGCGACTGATTGTCCCAGAAAACCGGCAGCAGCGGCAGCCAGCGGGGAAAGAGCCTCGTGTAGCGTGCCGCCGGTTGCGGGTCTTCGGTGTCGACCGGGAACCGGAACACAATGATGTCACCGCGCTTCGGGTTCGAAACCGGTATGACGGTCCTGTCGGTGAACGGCAGCTTTACTCCGTAGACGAACTTGTTCACGAGCATGAAGTCGCCGATGAGTATGGTCTTGAGCATCGAGCCCGTCGGCACCATGAAGGCCTCGACCACGAACGAACGGATGAGCAGGACGGCGATGATGACCGGCGCCCATTCGCGTCCCACGTTGCGCAGCCAGCCCCAGCCGCCCTTCACAGGCGCGCACCTTTGTCAATTGTCAGCACAGGAGGTGAGTATACGAGGGGCAGAGTCGCAGGTCAAACGAGGCGGCCGGGGATGGGAGCAGACACCTTCCACAAAGGTGTGAAGGCACAAAGCACACCACGTAGCGGGTGAGTTCCGGCTCCGATTTCCTGGTCTGGGCTTTCCGGTTTCAGTCCATCCGATTTCATCTCTTCCTCGCCTACGTCCAGGCGGTGAATCCCGATCTGAGTCCGGAACCGGGACTAGCGGACCAAGTGGCCGATGCGATTGAACCGGATCGCCCAGGGCGAGAGCACCATCTTCGGGATGTTGATGGGATACCCGGCCGCGGACGTTGACATGTAGGTGACCAGCGGCTTGCCGCGGACGTGGCGCAGCTCCAGCAGCCCGAAGAACCGCGCGTCCTCAGAGTTGTCGCGGTTGTCACCCATCACGAAGATCGTCCCCGGCGGCACCACAATCGGGCCAAACCGGTCGCGCACGTACGGTGAGTACCCGGTGCGAAAGAACCGCTTCTCTTCCCAGGCCTTCTGGAACTCGGCCTGGCTCGGCGCCGGTTCGAATCCGGGCAGCATCCGTCCGTCGCTGTGGATCACGTACGGCTCGACCTGCAACCTGCCGTTCACATAGAGTTGCTTGTCCCGGTACTCAACCGTATCCCCGGCCACGGCCACGCAGCGCTTGATCAGCGCCAGCGGGGTGTACCACTGGAAGAAGCCCTTGGTCTTGCTCCAGAACAAGGGGAGGAGCGGGAGCTTGGCGGGGAAGATTCGACTGGCGCCCTCGGGAACGTCCGGGTCCAGCGGAAAGCGGAAGATCACGATCTCGCCGCGCTTCGGGCTCGAGACCGGGATGACGGTCTTGTCGGTGAAAGGCAGCTTCGCGCCATAGACGAACTTGTTCACGAGCATCATGTCGCCGATGAAAATTGTGTTGAGCATCGAGCCGGTCGGCACCATGAAAGCCTCGACCACGAACGAACGGATGAGCAACACGGCGAGTATGACCGGAGCCCACTCCCGGACCAGGTTCTTCAACCAGCGCATACGGCTAGTTAGACGGAGAGGGCGAAGTGGCCGTTGGCAGAGGATCGCGACTCACTCGGTGAGAAGCTCCGCCAGTCGACGGCGGGCGAACTCGCGCCCCAGCCGCGCCGCGCCTGCCATCCCCTTGCACGGCCGAGAATGGAGTTCCTCCCAGACCTCGGGACGCACTGCCAGTCGCAGCGTGCGCTCCGACCCTCCCTGTGACTTTGTGTCTTTGTGGTGGAGTCCGTCTTCGGCCCGCGTGAACTCGACCCGGCACCCGGCGGCACGATGATGGCTGATGTTCCCCTTGCCCATGGTGCAGCCCGAACTGAACTGGATTCCGTCTACGAAACAAGTGTAGGGTGTGCCCGCCGGGCAGAAGACCCGCGCCCTCAGCTCGAACGGCGAGGCGGCCAGTTTTCGCCGCGCGTACGTTCCGGCCTTCAGCCCCAGGACCAGCCACGGCCCGAGATGGCCATGAAAACGCGTCGCCTGCTTGAGCACGTTGTCCGAAATCACGCGCCCAATATACCCTAACCCGGCTGGCATGCAAGCCGCCCGGAATCCGGCCACCAGGGACGCCAATGTCAGCCGACTTCATCCGCAGTTCCGCAGATTACACAGATGTCCGAAGTCCGTACGTCTTGGTGTCTTTGTGTCTTGGTGGTAGATCTCCGCCTCCAGTTCTGGCCAGACGTCCCGCGCTTGACGCGTCCGCCCCGGCGCGGATACTTGGCCGTGCTCTACCTCCTGCTCAAAGTCACGTCCGCGGTAGGTCTGGGCCTCGTCCTCAAGCACGCCGACGCCCGCTCGCTCGAGCGGCTGCCTCTAGTCCGTACCAACTACGCGGTCGCGGCAATCATCGGCTTCTTCGCCTCGGTCGCGCTCGGCCAGACCCACATCTCCACACCCTCCATGCTCCTCGCCGCAGGCACCGGCGTCCTCTTCGTTGCCGGGCTCCTCATCTGGGCCCGCGCGATACAGACGGCCGGCCTCGCCCTCTCGGTCGTAGCGATGCGCACCGCGGTCGTCATCCCGATCTTCGCATCCGTGCTCATCTGGCACGAGAACCCGTCTATGCTCGAGATAGCAGGCAGCTTCGTGGCCCTCCTCGCCCTCGCGCTCGTGCTGTACGACGTGACGCGCAGCGCTACCCCGCTCGTTCCTACGGTGCGTTGCGCACCCCCGACGCAGGAGTCTCGCCCCACGGGCGGGGACATGACCGAAATCGGCTCGGCGATTTCGGATCGTGTCCCAAGCCCGGATGACAACGATGGGTTTGAACACTCGATCCCTTCGACCTCCACTCCCGACTCCCGAGTCCCGCCTCCCTCTTCCCTCCGTTGGCTCATCCTCCTCTTTCTCACCGACGGCCTCGTAATGATCCCGGCGTTGGTCTTCCGCAAAGAACTGCCGTCAAACGAGACCGTGCCGTTCCAGACCGTCATCTTCGTTGCCGCCTTCTTCGTCACCACGCTGCTCTACTACGTGCGCCGGTCCCGATTTGAAACCGAGACCCTCAAGTGGGGTGCTCTGCTCGGTGCAGCGAACTTCGGCAACTACCTTTTCCTGGTACTGGCGCTCACCGCCCTGCCCGGGCTGGTTGTCTACCCGGTGATAGCCGCTGGTGAAGTCGGCCTGCTGGCCGTGGCAGGCGTGGTCTTGTGGAAAGAAAAAGTCGGTGTCCGCAGTTGGCTCGGCATCGCCCTCGCCATCGTCGCCATCATCCTCATCCAACTCGGCAAATCCGCCGGGGCGTAGACCTAGGGCCGCGTTCACAGCAGTCAGCACCCGACCGGTTCCGTCGCGCCTTGCCGTCGCCGTCAGATGGAACGGCTGTTCCTGTCGGATTCTGCGGACTAGGTGCAGACCTTCTGCAGCAGCTCGGGGACGCTGCCGACCCAGAACCGCCGGTGGAGTTCGTCCGACTGCGCGGCGTCGCGATTGTAGCAGAACGCCTGCACGGTCGCCGTAACGCCCTCATGCGCGATGCGCCGGGGCTGGTCCTTCACCTCGAACAGGTGTCGGTAGCCATCCAGCTTCTGGTAGGTCCTGGTGTGGGCCATGCCCTTGGGGTCCACGAAGACGATGTGGTACTGCCTGCCCTTCGCGAGCCAGAAGACGAAATCGGGCAGGAACCATGCGATCCGGTTCTCCTCCGGGTTGTAGTATGGAATGCGCACCTCGTCCAGCGACTCGTCTATCTTACTAAACATCCACCAATCGTATTCGCCGAAGCCCTCTCCGCCCTCCCGCGTCGTTCATCGTTCCTCGTTCATCGTTCATCGTTGATGGAGGGTGGTCGAACTCCACGCTCTCCTTCACCCGCTCCAGCGCCTTCAAGCCCGCCTTGTACTGCGCCCTGGTAATCTCCCCTCGCTCAGGCAGTGGCTAGGCCCGGAGCTTCGCGAGGTTGTTCCTGATGGCGATTGTTCGTGGGTGGTTCCCACCCAGCTTGGACTCCATTATGGCGAGAGCACGGCTGCACAATGACATAGCGTCGCGCTTCCTTCCCATCATCATGTAGAGGTCTGCGAGGTTGTTGAGCCGGGTCGCAACGGCAGGGTGGTCCTTGCCTAGAGTCTTCTCCCCGATGGCCAGGGCACGCTCGTAGAGTGGCTCCGCATCACGCAGTCTTCCTACATCCTGGTAGTATGAGGCAAGGTTGTTGAGGTAAATGGCGACGGCCGGGTGGTCAGGTCCAAGCGCCTTCTCAGCCATCTGCAGCGCCTGGCACGCCGATTCTTCGACACCCTTATCCTGCCCTTTGGAGACGCTCAGTAGGGCGAGGTTGTTCAGAGACTGCGCGATGTCGGGCTGGTCGGGCGGGAGGGCTCGGCGCCTTATTGCCAACGCTCGCTGATGAAGCGACGTCGCGGTTTCGATCATTCCTAGGTCCCCAGTTACTAGCGCTAGGTTGTTGATAGCAGTAGCCACGCTGGGATGCTCGTCACCGAGGACCGATGTGTACTCAGCTACTGCCGACTCCAACAGGGGCAGCGCCTCTCGCTGCTGAGCCATCGCCCGCAGGTACAACCCCGTCTCGTTGAGTGCGCGTGCCCGTGCCAGACGCGCGTCCACACTCCGCGCAGCGATAGCGAGGACCGCCTTCACGTGGGGTAGGAACTGTGCGAATTCCGCCCATTCCGATGGCTCGGTCGGCGTGGGCAGGGCCGAGTCAACGGCGGCGAGTGCGGATTCGCCTGTTGCGAACGCGTCCTCGCCAGACAGTTTGCTTCTTGCGGCAGCCTGCACCAAGCGGTGCACCACCAAGGCGGAGTCAGTCACGTCAACGAGCGAGTACTTGCGCAACGCCGCAATGCCGCTATTGCGGGCGACGCGGTCCGGCTGCACAGCGTCGATTACGGCGTATGGGATCGGTTCTGCTCCCAGGAACGAGCAGACACTCAATATCTTCTCGGCCGCGGGCGCATCCCGAGCAGCTTGTACAATCGAGATGTTCCAGGTTGCGGCAATGGTCGAGCGGTAATCCTCGGGCTTGCCTAATCCCATCATCTCTGGTTGGCGCTCAATGAAGAGCTGCTGGTAGTCACGGAACGACATTCCGGTGGCGCTTATGTACGCCCTTGCCTGTGCTAGCGCTAGGGGAAGACATCCCAGCGTTTGCGCTAGAGCCTCCACCGTAGACCTATCCTTGTCCTTGGTGCCTGTTAACAGGAACTCGGCGGCGTCAGGTAGTTCCATGACGTCAACCAGCATTGCGCGGGCGCATCCGGCCCAGTCTGAGTACCTGGAGGTTATGATAATGTGCCCCTTGCCGAGCTGCGGGAGTAGCCAAGTTATCAAGCTCGGCTTGGGCGCGTCGTCAAGTACAAGAAGCCACCCTGAATGCGTATCAAGCCAGTTCCGAACTTCGCAGATAGCGTCGTCCTGGCTCTGTGCTTGTCTGAGTTTAAGTTGGGACGACAAGAGCGCGTAGTCAGAGCACAGCGTTGCTGTGTCCTCTGCCCGCAACCACCAGATGACTTGGTAGTCTGTGCTGTGCCGGTAGCAGTACTCCACGGCCAGCATCGTCTTGCCGACACCGCCGAGCCCGTGCAAAGCAACGGTCGGAGCAAGCGCGATGGCTTGGGGCGACATAAGTTCCTCTCGGAGTCGTCTTAGCAGGGCCAGCCGGCCTGTGAAGTTCCGATTTCTTGCAAAGGGCACGTTCCAGACCTGGACTCCGCGATAGCCGGCGGTCGAAGGGCTACCCCCCGGATTCACAAACACCTGCCAAAGGGACGCGGCCAGACCCTCCACAGCTAGAATGACCGTGACCACGCTCATCCAGTACTCCCACGGGCTGACGCTGATACCAAAGATATCCACTTCGCTATGGGAGGCTAGGACCGATGTGGCCTTCGTGTTGCGGAGCATGTCCGTCAAGTCGTACAACTAACAACCGCTGCAACACAGGCACGTATCTCACCAGACAAGGTCTCGATGCCGACTGCCATAAGGGCAGGCGGGAATAGTGCTCCGTTTGGACCGCAGTTCCCCAACCGCAACGACGCCCCGGCACACCTAGAAAGCTGGACACACAGTTCGACTGAAGCTGCACGCGAATGTCATCCAATACGACGGCCCCGACATAATACGAAGCCGGCCATACTGACGGCGGACACAAGCAGGCCAGCAACGGGCAGCATATGGCGGGCCGGAAACGCAGATGAGAGCAGACTGGCGACAGCCGCGACGACGATGGCGAAGGCGTTCAATGTCCACTCTCGGTTTGAGAAGACACGGCCGCGTACGGCCTCAGTTACCGATTCGTGGAGCAGTGTGTCAATGCCGATGTACAGTGGTGCGATCGCGGCGCCAGCCAGCACCGCCAGTGGCACGGCAAACGCGAAGGACCTGACGCTTGCCAGGACCATCACTGTCAACCCCAAGACCAGGAAGGATGCCAGGACCACCAGGTGCTTGCGAATGCGATGACCGAAGAACCCATAGCCCATTGACGACAGGACCAAGCCTACCGAACCGATAGCCGCCAGCCACCCGACGCCTCTTGTGCCTAGACCCAAGCCGCCGAGGGTTGCATCCATCTGCACCAGCGGTACGAAGAACACGAAAACAGACACGCCCGTGATAACCAGCATGGCCTGTGAGGCGTATGCGAAGACGACGGGTGGTTCTCGGGCCTCGAAGCGCCAGAACGCCCGCAAGTCGGCGGCCCAATAGGTTACACTCCTCCAAAGCGAAAGAGCACGGTAGGTCCCGCTTGCTGCCCGAGGCCCGAACCGTAGAGACTGCACCCGTGTATATATGGTGAGAAGAGTAATGGTCGAGCCAAGGTAGGCTAGGAGCATGTCCCTCGGTTAGTTGAAATTCCTAGCGGCTCCCACATCACTTTAGGCAACTCTCTCTGTTGCGTCAATTTCTTTCGGTGACGCGGGCCGTTCCAGTGCACTCAGCAATGCGGGGATGTGCCGGTAGCCATCTACGCACCGGAAGTGCTGCTCGGCATGTAGCAGCCCAGCTACACACCAGCGCCAGCGCATCTCGCCAGGGCGCCAGCGCTTC
>Ga0194126_10001095_pt1 | contig 45762 bp, 33 predicted proteins | sample TA2KigC150mmetaG_FD_148641 | JGI IMG/M metagenome (GOLD analysis project Ga0194126, IMG submission 148641) | Freshwater microbial communities from Lake Tanganyika, Tanzania - TA2015035 Kigoma Deep Cast 150m | ecosystem: Environmental > Aquatic > Freshwater > Lake | place: Tanzania: Lake... | reverse complement strand
CAGCCTGTATGAGAAAGTTATTGGTCATTCTCAATTCAATAATGAAAAATCGAATCCCGTGGCAAGCTGATTATTCAACTTGCCCAACACCACCAATCCCTTGACAAAAATCACAGTTGCTCAAGGGAGAGGGTACTATATTCGCTCCTCCCTTGAGGGGAGGGCCCGCCTGCCGTCCGTCGGGCAGGGTTGGGGAGGGTGTTAAAATATCAACTTTATACACAGACACCAATAAAGTTACTGGATATTATAGGATATTATGAATTTTTATTTCTAACTCTTCTTTAATCTGGTATAATAAATCTCATGAACCAGATTATACTGGCAATAATAGCATTGGCAGTAGTTGCAATGGCAGGATTTGTTATCTCATTAATCCTTGATCTGAAAAAAACAGTGCGTTCCTTAAATGAACTTATCAAGACAACGGACGAATCTCTTAAACCTGCGCTTGAAGAATTACAGCAAACACTAAGAAGCTTAAGAAATGTATCTGAAGATATAAATGAAGTGACAACTGACGTGAAGACTTTGTCAAGTTCGGTCAGGGATGTTGGGCTGAATATAAGGAGTGTGAGCAATCTCATAGAGAATGTGGCGTCAACAACAGCTATAACAGCTTCAGGACTGAGGGCAGGTATTAAAACCGGCCTTGAATTTTTATTGAAAAATCTTTTTTCGAAGATAGGAGGCAAAAAATGAGAGAGGAATGCGGCTATGGTTCAGGGAGTATATTGCTTTCGTTTTTACTTGGAGGATTAGTGGGCGCTGGTTTTGCGTTACTTTTGGCGCCCCAATCCGGCCGGGAGACAAGGCAAAAGATAAAAGATTTATCTGATGACGTTAAAGAGAAGGCCATGGGGTATGTCGGAGAAGTCAAGGAGAAGGTGACAACCGGTATTGATAAAGGCAAGGATCTTTATGAGGAGAAGAAATCTATCATAACAACTGCTATTGAGGCAGGCAAGGAAGCTTACACAAAAGAAAAAGAGAAACTGTCTCAGGAACCGAATGCATGAAGTTTCTATTGTTCAGGGGATGCTCGAGATTGCAATAGACAACTGTATAAAACAGGGCTATAAGGGTATAGAGTCAATAAGAGTCAAGATAGGTAAAGCTTCCGGCGTCGTGCCTGATTCTCTCCAATTTGCCTTCGAAGCGCTGAAGACCGGTACTATCGCTGAGAAGGCTGTCCTGACAATTGAAGAAATTCCTGTCGGCGGTTTTTGTGAAAGCTGCAGCAGTAATTTCACAGTAGAAGAGGCATATGTGATCGCATGTCCATTGTGCGGAAAAACAACGTTCCGGATAGAAACAGGACGGGAATTAAACATCGACGAGATAGAGGTTTTCTGATGAATCTTAAAGGAGGTCCAAGGTAGTGAAGGTTAAGGTTGTTACCAATATTCTGGAGGCGAATGACAGGATAGCAGCCGGGAACAAGAAGATATTTGATGAAGCGAAAGTTTTTGTTGTGAATATCATGAGCGGTCCCGGAGCCGGCAAGACATCTCTCATCGAGAGGACAATCAAGGAATTGGATGGAAAAATAAAGATAGGCGTCATAGAAGGCGATATCGCCGGGACAGATGATGCTGAGAGGATAGAAAAGCTCGGCATTCCGGTTGTCCAGATAAACACCGGCGGGGGATGCCATCTGGATGCAAACATGATAAGAGAAGTGATGGATGATTTTCCTCTGAAAGACCTTGACCTGCTTATTATAGAGAACGTAGGGAATCTTGTATGTCCGGCTGAATTTAATCTTGGAGAGGATATGAAGATTATGCTCCTCAGTTTGGCAGAAGGACATGACAAGCCGCTTAAATATCCCTTGATGTTCCAGGAATCATCGGCTTTAGTCCTGAACAAGATAGACCTCCTTCCATACACAAATGCAGATATAGGCAAGATGAAGAAAGATTCATTATCCCTGAACCCGAAATTGAAGGTATTCGAGGTCTCGTGCAAGACCGGTGAAGGGATCAGTGAATGGATAGACTGGTTAAAATCGTTAGTAAAGTAAAAAAGTGATCAAGGGGTCAAGGATTCACGTGTACAATAACCATCATAGAAAATAACCCTTGAACCCTCGAATCCTTGACCCCTCTGTTTTTTTAACCTATCCTCAAAAATGCAGATTTTCATAGTTAACAAATGGACCACAGAACAAAGATATTAGTCAGGGGCATTGTCCAGGGTGTCGGGTTCAGGCCATTTATTTACAACCTCGCTAAATCTTTAGACCTCAAAGGGTATGTCATTAATTCATCCGGAGGAGTAACTGTCGAGATCGAAGGGGAGAACAGCCCTGTCTTTATCGACAGGCTTCCCAAAGAAGCGCCGCCTCTCTCGCAGATCATGAGTATCGATGTAGTCCCCATGGAGTATCACGGCTATCAGGATTTTCAGATTATGGAAAGCGAGGATGAAGGGAGTTTCACCCTCATTTCCTCAGATGTATCAATATGCGGGGATTGCCTGAGAGAGATGCTCGATAATAATGACAGGCGTCACCTATATCCTTTCATCAACTGTACAAACTGCGGTCCCAGATATACCATAACAAGATCCATTCCGTATGACAGGCCTAACACGACCATGTCTGTTTTCAATATGTGCCCTGATTGTCAGGGAGAATACTATAACCCTGGAGACAGAAGGTTTCATGCCCAGCCGAATGCATGCCCTGTATGCGGGCCTCAGGTGCAGTTGATAGTAAAAAATGAAAAAAGGGGATCGCAGGTAAAAACAATAATAAGCAATCCCCCCATCCCCCCTTTAGCAAAGGGGGGTAAGGGGGGATTTGTGCAAAGCAGATCCCCGATTAAAGAAACAATCAGATTATTGAAACAAGGTTTTATAGTCGCTATTAAGGGATTAGGGGGGTTCCACATAGCTTGTGATGCAACGAATGAAGATGCGGTGAAGAGACTGAGACTGAAAAAGAGAAAGAGCAACAAGCCGTTTGGCCTGATGGCGCCTGATATTGAAACAATCAGAAAATTCTGTGAAGTATCCGGAGAAGAAGAGAAGGTTCTTGTTTCGAATAAAAGACCTATTGTTTTATTAAATAAAATAAAAAATAATTTACCTGAAGATATCTCTCCGAAAAATCCGTGTATAGGTTTTATGCTGCCGTATACACCACTGCACTATCTGTTGTTTTATTATCCCATGGATGAAGCAAAGAACAATACAGGTAATCCCCCCTTACCCCCCTTTATTAAAGTGGGGACAAGTGGGATTGCCAACTTCGATGCCCTTGTCATGACAAGCGGGAATATCTCGGAGGAACCGATAGTTATTGATAATAATGAGGCTGTTTCCAAACTCTCGGATATTGCAGATGCATTTCTTGTTCACAACAGGGACATCTTCATGCGGGTTGATGATTCAGTCGTACGATTAATGAGCAACACGGCGTCACTATCCTTCATCCGTCGTTCGAGGGGATATGTGCCGGATCCGGTACAGTTGCATGATGACGGCCCCGAGGTGCTCGGATGCGGCGCTGATATAAAAAATATATTCACTCTTACAAAAGGGAGCTTTGCGATACCGAGTCAGCATATCGGGGATATGGAGAACTATGAGACATTGCAGTTTTTTGAGGAAAGTCTTAAAAACCTGAAAGCTGTCTACAGGGTAAAACCGGAGGCCCTTGCCTATGACCTCCATCCGATGTATTTATCCACGCAATGGGCATTGAGACAGGACAACATCAAAAAGATCCCGGTCCAGCACCATTATGCCCATGTTGCCTCTGTAATGGCGGAAAAAGGGCTGAAGGACAAGGTCATAGGGATATCCTTTGACGGAACCGGATACGGCACAGATGGAAACCTGTGGGGAGGGGAAATCCTCATAGCTGATATAAAAGGGTTCAGGAGGGCGGGCCATTTTAAATATATTCCGCTTCCCGGAGGCGAGGGAGCTGTAAAAGAGCCGTGGAGGATAGCTGTAAGCTATATTAAGGCTATCGCCGGTGATGAAACGATACATTACCTCAAATCCATCAATTTCATTGATAAGTACGGCGAAGACAGGATTCAGGATATCCTGAAGATAGCAGGTAACAGACAATTTTCTCCCCTGTCATCAGGCGCCGGAAGGCTGTTCGATGCAGTATCTGCCCTGATAGGGTTATGTGACAGAAATACTTTTGAGGGTGAGGCAGCGATTGCCCTTGAATCCATAACAAGACCTGATGTGGCTGATGATTATCCTGTTGATATAAAGTTCAGAGATACCATGGAGATCGATTTTTCACATACTTTTTTAAGGATTATAGATGATTTGCAGAGAAAAGAAGATAAAGGCATTATTTCATCAAGATTCCATAATACTATTGTCACTGTCATTGTGAGGGTTACAGAAAAGCTTTCATCGTTGAATTCTATAAAAGACATTGTCCTATGCGGAGGTGTTTTCCAGAATATATATCTCCTGGAAAGGACTATTGCAAGGCTTCAATCAATAGGCATGACAGTGCATACACACGATAAAGTGCCTGCGAATGACGCTGGAATATCCCTTGGCCAGGCATATATAATCAGAGAGAGGTTAAAGGCGGGGATAGAGTGAGAATAATTAGATTAATGCAATTAATTTAATCAATATAAAGGAGTGCAAATGAACAAGACAGTTGAGAAGATAAAAAGCCTGATGAATTCTATCGGAAGACCGGTGAACCTCATGGAGGTGTGCGGCACACATACGGTAGCAATATTCAGGCATGGAATCAGGGGGGTCATACCGAAAGAAATCAGCCTCCTGAGCGGCCCGGGATGCCCTGTGTGCGTTACCCCTATAAAAGACGTGGATTATGCCATTGCAATTTCGAAACTCGACAATTGCGTACTCTCTACTTTTGGCGACATGATGAGAGTGCCCGGCAGCAGAAAACAGTCCCTTTTTCATGCACAGGCAGAAGGCGCCCATATCAAAATAGTCTATTCACCTATGGATTCATTGCAGCTCGCTGCAGAAAACAAGGATAAAAAGGTCGTTTTTTTTGCAACAGGGTTTGAAACGACGATACCTGCTGTTGCCGGAACACTATCCGAAGCAGAAAGAATGGGGCTTAAAAATTTTTATATATATTCTGCGCACAAGATAGTCCCGCCTGCTCTTAAGGCCCTTCTCGGTTTCCCTGATCTGAAGATAGACGGATTTATACTTCCCGGCCATGTAAGCGCGATTATCGGGACAAAACCATATGAGTTTATTGCATCTGATTACAAAATAGCGTCTGCCGTAACAGGATTTGAGGCAGATGATATTCTTGCATCTGTCATGATGCTTCTGGAGCAGATAGCTTCCGGAAGGGCAGAAATAGAGATACAGTATACAAGGGTAGTAAAAAAGGAAGGCAATCAAAAGGCTGTGTCGCTTATTAACGAGTACTTTGAGCCATGTGACGCAAACTGGAGGGGCATAGGAGTAATACCCCTAAGCGGCCTGAAATTAAGGGAAGAGAAAAAACGCTGGGATATCAACAGAGTATTGAACATTGAAGTAGCAGACGGCCAGGAGCCGAAAGGCTGCCAGTGCGGCCAGGTTCTCACAGGGAAAATCATACCGACCGGTTGCCGGCTCTTCGGCAAGACATGCACGCCCGAGCATCCTGTGGGCGCCTGCATGGTCAGTACAGAGGGAAGCTGCGCAGCCTATTATAAATATTCGGGAGTGATAAAGTAAAAACCGGGTGATGAACAGGATTATTGTAAGGCTATGCCTCTGTCGGCGAGCATTTTCTTAATCGATAATTTCATGGCATTATATTTTGAAGGAGCTAATCTGATAAATTCGATATAGTGCGGAAAGGCGTCTCTCTCCTGTCCCATGGAAAACAGGAGATTTGCCAGATTGTAGTGGGCCTCATAATTGCGGCTATTGGCAGCAATCGCTTGATTGAATTCGTATAAAGATTCCTGATAAAGACCCATTTTTTTGTATATTACACCAAGACTGTTATACGCCCTTGAATCTGAAGGGTTGATCCCGATTGCCTTCTGCAGATAGAATACCGCCTTGTCGAATATGCCGAGTGTCTGATATGTACTGCCAAGATTAAAAAAAGCAAATCCATATGCCGGATCAAGGCGAACAGCCTGCTCAAACTCAGGAAGCGCTTTCAATGGCATGTTTGCCTCAAGAAAAGCGACCCCAAGGTTATTCCTTGCCAGCGCAGAGGCCGGCGCATCGCTGACCATCTTGCCATAAAGGGTAATTTCATCATGCCAGTATTTGTTCTGTGTAACAGTCTTGATCGAAAATAGCATGATGATGATAATCGGAATGAATTTTAGTCTGGGAGACAACTTGTCAAAATAAATGCCTAAAAGCATTGCAAGCCCGAATGAGGGGATGTAGAGATACCTTAAAGACATCATCTGGGGTTTGATAACTACCAGTATATTTGCCGCTGGCAAGAGGATAACAAAAAACCACAAGATCGCGAAAAAAGCTTTTTGGTCTTTTTTATAAGAATAAACAGTTAATAGAACAATGGTTATCAGAACAAATATTGAAAACAACACCTCGATATCAAATAGTGAGTTTAAAGGTTGAATATCATAGAGCACTTTAAGATCAAACGGGAATAAAAAGGTGTAAATATACTTTGCAATTATGACAGAAGAGGTAATGAAACGATTGTATATTGAGATATCAGAACCGGCGCCAGGCATTACAATAAGCTGTCTGATAAAAATATAGAATAATGATATAAGAAAAAACGGCAATAAGAACTTTATGTTAACTCGTTTGTATTTCTGAATCTCATACAGAATAATCATAAACGGCAGCATCAGCGTATACTCTATGGAAAAAGCGGCTAAAGTGAAACTCAAAAAAGAAAATATCAGGAAGGGAATTGAATTATTCTCCCGAAATCTGATGTATAAAAAGAAAGATAATAGTATAAAGAGCGCGCAAATGAGATACCCCACGCCTGTAATCCAGGCAACATTTTCCGTGTGAATCGGATGGGCCGCGAATATAAGGGCTGAGTAGAAAGAAGCCGGTTCAGAGATTAATATTTTAATGCAAAGAAAATAAAAAAGGACTGAAATCAATGTATGTAAAACGATATTTGTAATGTGATATCCTGCGGGTTTTTCACCCCACAATTGGAATTCTAACGTCCACCAGGTATTTATGAAAGGTCTGTAATAATATCCGGAAGGATTTCCTGTCATTTTCCATGAATCTGTTGTGAAAAAAATTGGGATATTTTTCAGATCGCGAATGGATAGATTGGATACTATTGACCCTCTGTCATCCCAGACAAATTCTCCTGTAATGGTATTCGAATATATCACCACAGAAACAACGATAATAATAGCTATTCGTATAGGAGAAAAATTTATATTTATATTCTTATTAATTAAGACCATAAGTAAAACCACTTCTGTCATTCCCGCTTGTCGGGTCACCTCGGCGACTCGCCTGAGGCGAGAATCTTTCTGATAAAGGAAGGATTCTGGACAAGCCAGAATGACAACATTGACACAATAACGTTGTTTTACTTGCTAACTTTTTAGTCATTTCTGTTATCAGTTGGGTCAATGATTATCTCCAAAGAGATATTTATACAGGAATTTTGGTATATTTCTAAAGTAAACATCAAGTATATTTTATTTTGACGATGAGAGAATGTCAGCAGATTTATATTTTGACAGAATAGATTTCCAGAAGTATATTGATCCAACTGATTGTATACAGTGCGGATACCCATCATGCGGGGAATTTATAGATGCAGTCAGAAAAGGAATAAGCAAGATTCAGGAATGTTCTTTTATTGGCAGGAACAAAGCCCATGCCTTTGAGGCAATCAAGAAAATAGGAGAATTATGGCCTGAAGTGCCACTTCTTCTTCACCCAAGGCCGGGCTTCACCGGACTTGTTGAATTAAATGAACCAAATGCCGGGTCTTTAGTGCTTATTTCAGGCAATAATGAATATACTGAACAGGTTTTAATGATGGTTCTCGGCACCACTGTCTGCCCGTTCTTCGTTGTATTTTCGGATACAGGCGGAAATACAGTTGATATGTCGATGATTTATCATACCCTGACTGCTGAAAAGGTCCATGACGCCTTAAAAGAGGCAGGTATGGAAGAAAAGGTAAGCGCTAAAGAAATGATAATTCCGGGCCTTGCTTATTCCGTAAAAGGAGATATAGAGAAACTGACCGGATGGCAGGTGAGGGTAGGGCCGGTATGCGCTGCTGAACTGCCTTTATTCCTTTCAGAAATATGGATCCCGCCTCAAACAGAATAAAAATAGAGGAACAGGCACAGGTAAAGGTACAGATAAAGGAAAGAAACAAGGTTATATATAACAGATATTCCGGTATGTTAAAATAAACTAAATAAATCAGGAGGCTACTCAGATGGAGAGGATTCTGCTCGGTCACGGCAGTGGTGGAAGGTTGATGTATCAGTTAATACGGGAACACTTTGTGCCTCAATTTGAGCTTAAAGCGCTGAACGACTCAGCAGTGCTTGGCAGGATAGATCAAGGAAAGCTTGCCTTTACAACTGATTCTTATGTTGTCTCACCTGTTTTTTTTCCTGGAGGCAATATCGGAGAGCTTGCTGTTTACGGAACTGTTAATGATCTTTCCATGGTCGGAGCAAAACCTCTCTATCTTACAGCAGGACTGATTCTTGAAGAGGGATTTCCACTCGATGATTTGAAGAAGATACTCGCATCCATGTCATCTGCTGCTGCTCAGGCCGGGGTCAAGATAGTTGCCGGTGATACCAAGGTTGTGAATAAAGGCAAGGGCGACGGCATATTTATCAATACATCAGGAGTTGGCCTGATAAAAAAGGGCATTGATGTATCTCCACTAAAGGTCAGGCCGTCTGATAAGGTCATTATCAGCGGTTCTGTCGGCAACCATGGAATTTCTATCATAGCAGAGAGAAACGGGATCAGTTTTAACCCGCCTATTATAAGTGATACAGCGCCTCTTAACGGTCTTGTTGACAGGATGCTGAAAAAAACAAAAGAAATACATGCCATGAGAGATCCTACCAGAGGTGGTCTCGCAACGACTTTAAAAGAGATTGCAGTTGACTCAGGTTATTGCATTTTTATAGAAGAAGAGGCCATCCCTGTGCCACAGGGAGTAAAAGGGGCATGTGAGCTCCTTGGTCTTGATCCACTGTATGTTGCGAATGAGGGGATACTTATCGCAATAGTGAAATCTCAGGTTGCAGAGCCGCTTGTAAAAATCATGAAAAAACATCCGCTCGGAAAAGAAGCCCGCATTATCGGTGAGGTAAAGGAATCACCTTCCGGCATGGTTTTACTCAAGACTGCTATTGGCGGTACAAGAATAATTGAGATGCTCTCCGGCGACCAATTGCCGAGAATTTGTTAATTTTAGTGTTCAAGGATTCAGGGATTCGAGGGGCCAAAGGTAAATGATACTTGGAGTTAATGTCGATCACGTTGCAACATTGAGGCAGGCAAGGATGGGGTGCGAGCCTGACCCTGTTATGGCTGCGACTCTGGCTATACTTGGTGGGGCTGACGGCATTACTGTCCATTTGAGGGAAGACAGGCGTCATATACAGGACAGGGATTTGTGGATGCTCAGGGAGTTTGTGCCGGTCGAACTCAACCTTGAAATGGCAGCTACAAAAGAAATGATAAATATCGCTGCCAAGCTAAAGCCTGATCTGGTAACATTGGTGCCGGAGAAACGTCAGGAACTGACTACAGAAGGCGGGCTTGATGTAAAATCTCAGAAAAAGCATATTCGTGAATCGATAAAAAAGATTCAGAGCGCAGGGATACCGGTAAGCCTCTTTATTAATCCGGACCAGGATGATATAGAGATTTCAAGTCAGACAGGCGCTGATATGGTTGAGATCCATACCGGGATGTATGCAAATGCAAAAGGGAAAAGACAGGAAAAAGAGATAGTCCGGGTTATGAAATCAATCAAATACGGATTGGACATTGGTCTTCAGGTGAATGCAGGTCATGGACTGAATTATTTCAATGTCTCAAAAATTGCATCTGTTCAGGGCTTAAGAGGACTATATATAGGGCATAGCATTATCTCAAGGGCTGTGCTCGTTGGAATAGAAAAAGCCGTGAGAGAAATGAAGAATTTAATAAATGAAGCTTCGAGGAGAGTATAGTGAATAAAAAAATATTGATCCTGTGTTGTGGTCATCCATTCGCATCCGATAATGCATTTGGATACCACGTGTTCAAAAAGTTAGAAAAAATGAAACTGCCTGATAACGTGGATATCATGGAAGTTGGTTTCTCAGCCTGTATGATACCGCATGTCATCGATACTAAGGATAAAGTAATTGTTGTTGATATCTTCCATGCTCAAAAAGAACCCGGCGCCATTCTTCGTATGACACTTGAAGAACTGCCTTTATATATTGAAATTAAGAAAGATGCGGCAAAATCACATCTCATTGATACACTGGACATGTGTAAGTTAACCGGCTATTGCCCGGAAACAGTATTTATCGGGGTAGTTCCCCTTGATTCCAAAACTGAATCTGAACAGATGACCCCTGAAATTGAAAAAAAGTTGCCTGAAGTTATGGATATGATCCTTAAAGAAATTTCTTAGAAATTTAAAGTCCCGGAAAACAATATATAGGTCCAACAGTACTTCCTGTGAATTTTAAAAAAATATCAAGGATTATTTTATTCATTCTGTTTTTTCTTTTTGTATTTGGTCTGTTTTCTGTCGAGATCAGGGACTCTGATTTTTGGTGGCACCTAAAGACCGGCGAGTATATCTATCAGACACGATCCTTGCCGGAGACCGACCCTTTTTCATATACATCTTTGCCTAAAGATCCGGTTGATGCGGAATCTAAACGAATTCAGTTCATATTAACACAATACTGGCTTGCACAGGTCTTTTTTTACTGGATATACCAGCTATTTGGTTTTCAGGGAATCACATTTCTGAGATCCCTAATTCTGACTGCCCTTGTATTTATCACTTACAGAGGGATAAGACGGGAAGGCTTGGGTGTTCCGATTTCTGTAGCGCTGCTTATTCCGGGAGTTATAATCTTATCCTCCAACTATACAGGTGAAAGACCACAGCTATTTTCTTTCTTTTTTTCTTTCCTGATAATTTACCTTTTAGAAGGCTTCAGGCAACGGTCATCTCAATGCAATGATCAATTATCTGAAATGAAGCCCAGGGGGCAAGGCTACTTATGGCCGATTCCCTTTGTAATGCTCCTTTGGGCAAATCTGCATGGTGGGTACATATTGGGCATTGCTATTATCTCCGGCTATCTTATCTCTGAAACAGTCAAATATAACCTAAAAAGATTTGGAAAAGCACTTTCATACAGGAGTCTCAGGTCTTTAACATTCATGAGCATCATATCTGTAATTGCATCATTCATAAACCCAAACGGTTTCAGTGTTGTATCTGTATTGTTGGAACTTGAGAAAGGCAGATATAAGGACACGATTATAGAAGCTATGTCTCCTTTCACAATAGGCATAGATTATGTCAACGTGCTGCTTTTCTTTGTGCTTTTAATCATAAGTTGCATGATCCTTTTGATCAATCTGAAGAAACTTGACCTGACTGACATGCTGATATTTTCAGGACTTGCAGTCATGAGTTTGTCAGCTGTCCGGTTCATTCCATTTTTTATACCTGTAGCGACTCTTATGATAACCAGATATGGGGTCCAGATATCAAAAATATTATGGAGGGAAAAATTCGATTCAATAAGAAAATATATCGGTATGATATTTACTGTTTTTCTATGCATACTCCTCATTGTTGCGTCTGTTCAATTTCAATTGTTTACGAAAAGCGGGATAAGGCATGATAAATATCCTGAGGGAGCTGTCAAGTTTCTGAAAGGCAACAGGATTTCAGGGAACATGTTTAATACATACAACTGGGGCGGGTATCTGATATGGGCCCTCTATCCGCAATATAAGGTATTAATTGACGGAAGGGGATTGATAGAAGAGGTCTATTTTCAGTATATGACTATTCTTACAGCAAATACACAGGACTTTCGCGGTATCCCATTATGGAGGGCATATTTGCAGTCCTATAAGGTTGACTTTATCATAACATTTTCAGTGGATCAGTTTACCGGCACACTGGTTCCTTTAGTCCCTGCAATGCTGAACGATCCTGAATGGCATCTTGTGTATATGGATAATATATCCTTAATCTTTGTAAGGGAAAGCCCTCAAAACAGGCATGTCATTGACAGGTTCGGGATTCCGAAGGAATGGTTATGGAATGAAGTTGTTACAGAGGCCGCAATCAAATCCAAGGATTCACCCCGCAGAATAAATTTTCTGATAACGATAGGAGATGCCTTCCTTGCAAAAAAGGATTACAAGGATGCAAAAGGAGCATATCTGAAGGCTATAAAGATAGATCCTGACAATAAAATTGTCAGCGATAGATTACAATTCCTTAGGGCATATGGGGACTAAAGAATCAAAGCCTAATTTCGTTTGCGTTTAGACGAACCGACAGAAGTGTTCAGCGGATATGATGCAGGGTTATGGTCTTTGTTATGACATGTTAAAAAACACTCTCCTGATTTAAACCCAATATCTTTGAAATCCAGGCGTCCGCTGCTGGAAGGGGCGATGGACAGATTATTAAAATCAATAAGATGCGGATAGAGAGAACTTCCATGCGGATTATGACATGTCCTGCACGAGGTCCCTGCTATAGAGACGTGGCGACTATGGTATTTGAAGCTCTCATTCCCGAGAATACTGCTTCTTCTGTGGCAACCATAGCAGAGTTCATATTGAAAAGAACTCTCTGCCCCATCGGATCGATTAAAGTTTCTTGCCAGTATATGCCTGTAATTGGAGGCATGAGGCCCCTTTGGTCCCAGAGGGTCATCATTATTATGGCAATTGGTGCATTTAATAGTGCTTGATTCTGATAAAGGGGGAATCAGGCTCGGAACAGTGTTATTTTTACCCTGGCTTATTACCGGGTGGTAGGATGGATTTGAGGTTTTAAAGAGTTCAGCCTTATTTGTCTGATCCGCAGGCAGATTTGCACTGTATGAATGGCATTTAAGGCAGAGTTCATATTCTGATTGAATGCTGTCGACTATTTGCCTGTCTATGGTTAGTCCTCTTAACCCTTTTGTTTTATTCGATGTTGTCACATAGTGGTAATGGTGGCAATCAACACATTCTGCATGTCTCTGTGCCGATGAATTAGTTTCAGGCAGGGTTTCGTTATATCTGTGAATTCCGGTCTTATCAACAGGATGACGATATGATTTTTCAAATTCTCTTTTGAGATTAGCAGCTTTTGTATCTGCAGCGAGATATCCTGTTCTTCTTGTATTTGCGACAGTTACACTGTCACCGTGGCATTTGAAACAGAAATCCTGTTTTTCATCAGAAAGCATGGGAGTATTCTTCATTCCATGCCCTTTGTGGCAACTTGCACAGCCTTTCGGTAACTTACTCTTATCACCGTGGGGACTTTCACGAAAGGACGATGAATAAAGTGAGACCGGAACAAAACAGATTACGAGGGGTAGGAGAAGAACTTTATATATAAATTTATGCCTCATTCTTTTTTCCGTTGCCTATCAATGACCTATCGGTGTGATTATATCATGGCATACCAAGCAGACTTCATCGTGAGTGGATTTCTGCCAGAACGGCGGAGCGCCTGTCCCTCCTCTGCCGCCATGAGGGTCATGACAGGTTGTACACTGAATTCCCTTGCCTTTTTGGGTGGAATAGAGTTTTACATGAGGGTCATCTACAGGCCATTTGAGATGCATTATATTAGGGGACTGATTTCTCAGGTTTACTAAGGCTGAATCAAATACAATAGAAATAGGGTGTCCCCCTGACAGGTCTGTGCCGATATAACCTTCCATTCCGTATGTTAAATAATCAGGAACCGTTTCTACTGTGTCTGCTCGATTCACTAATGCTCCGAGAGCAACTGTTCCATCATGGCAGCTGAGACACAGTTTCGAGAAACCGTCGATTGGAGGAGCTTCTGCAGCAGATGCATATGACTTTAGTGTCGGACTCCAATAATTTATGTAATCTTCGACTTCTGACAGTTCATGATTCCACAGAGGAATTGCAGGACTTGCATTGTGGGGAGTATGACAAAATATGCAGACGCCGGTCTCTTGTGTTGCTTGAGCAGGCCCCGGGCCTTTAACAGACAAGTTATGTTTTGTATTCTTGACCCCAACCCCTGAAGCCATAGGAGTAAGCATGCAGAGAATGCAGCATGTTATAGTCAGCAAAAAAGTCAGGATTAATCTAAAACTTATTCTCATAGCCATTTTATTTATTATACAATACTGCAACTATCCTAATATTAATCTATATTTTTTCTTTTAAATACTGAAACATCTGAATCCGGTTATTGTATGAATCAGCCACATAGATTCTGTCATGCTTGTCTATAAAAACTCCTGCGGGAAGCGTAAATTCTCCTTTTCTGCGGCCTGAATTTCCGAATGAGAGAAGCAACCTTCCGTCTTTATCAAATATCTGAACATTGTCAAAATGAGCGTCAGTAACATAGATATGTCCTTCAGAATCAACTGCAACACCTTTTGGTTTTGAAAAATCACCCAGGCTGTCACCGTGCTTGCCAAAGGAAGAGATGAAATTACCGTTTCCGTCGAATATCTGTATTCTGAAATTGAGAGAGTCGGTTATATAGAGCAATCCGTCTTTCCCTGAAAAGATATTCGTAGGATAATTGAATTCACCTTTCCCTGTGCCATTCCCACCGAATGCTGATAAGAATTTGCCATCCTTCTTTGAAAAAATGAAGACTTTATGCGCATGGGTATCAACAATATAGATTCGATCTTCATCAATCGCAATGCCCGCAGGCCTTATAAACATATCCGAAGAGCCTACTTCTTTTATATATTTACCCTCTCGATTAAACATGAAGATTTTTTTAAGTATTGAGTCTGAAATATAAATGTCGCCATTTTTATCAACAGCAATTCCTATAGGCGATACAAGGTCTTCATCCTTTGCTTTATCAATCCGAAAATATTTTTTCCCTTCCAGATCAAAAACGTGCACAAGAGCCAGCCCCGGGTCAGTTACATAGACTACGTTAGCATCAGCAAAAACACCATAGGGTCTTAACATTAGTCCTATTGGTTCTTCTTTTCCGAAAAGAAAACTTGAAAACCATGATTTATGCTCTCCTGATTCTGAAGGAGCTGCAATGCTTCCTATGTATTTAATCCTTGTTGTTTGCGGAGGCGGAGGCCAAACAAGGTTTCCGCTCTCCGCATCGATATGAAAAAACGAAGTCTGAGATCCTGTCGTAGCGCATCCTCCGGCATTTAGAAGAAGGCAACACGCATAAAACATAAAAACAAGATGGTTTTTTAAAGCAATTCTTATTTTTATTGATCTATATAAGATCATAGATACCTTTTTAAAGTAAGAAAAATTCGTCTTGAGAGATTCGTTATATTATTCTGTTTTGTCTGTGTGAGGTAGAATTCCAGGGATAAAAGAAGCCTTCCCCTGCGATAATCAAGTTCTGCTTCATAGTCAAAGGTTCTTCTGTCGGGCGTGCCCTTAATTTTATCCCATCTGCCTCTCCATAAGCCGGTGAGAGTAATATTTCTATATATAACATAGGTCAGCCGTGCATCTATGATAAGACTGCTTCTATTTATAGAGTCAATTTCTCCCCAAGAATATCTTGCTCTCGAATACAGATTTATGCTATTTCTGACGGGCAGGAAAAATTGCCCATATATGGAATATTGCTTTCTTTTCCTTGTAATTTCCTCATATGCTGTTCCCGAGGACCCATCATCAATACATTCACCAGTATTTTCATCAATAATACATTCATCATCAGCAAATCCTTCATCAATACATTCACCAGTAAATTCATCAATAATACATTCGCCAGTAGATCGGATAGGCTTCTTTATTTTTGATTCCACCGTGTAATAGGTGCCTTCTATAGTCCATATGGCCCTTCCCAATACCTTTCCATATCCCCTCCCCCTGATGCCCAGCAATATGACATGTGACAGAGTGTCGGTTGTTCTTTCACCGAGTACGATTTTGTCATTCTCTTCTCCTAAAAAGGTTTCATCGTTCTGTTCAAAGACCTTACTTTTAGAGTTTGATTTTATTAGATAATAATGCATATACGCTGTGCCGAATCTGACCTGTCTTGTGAGGCCAACATTGAGCGAGTGCTCATTGAAATCGTCTCTTAACTCATCTTTTTTCAAGATGAATCTATAGGACGATTGAAAATTGAGACCAGCTATAGTCCTTGAGTATGATAACCCTGTGCTTATTCCGGTAAGCTTTCCGCTCTCAGTATTAATTTTTCGTTTTCCGTAGTCGAGACTAAGTGAGCCCATTAGTTTTTCTGTAAACCTGTACCCCCAGGAACCTTTGATTAAGTGATTAGTAGATTCATTTAATGTATCTTCTGTTCCGGCAAACAGACTGCCTTTGTAGAATTGTTCTAATGTATTGTATAAATACATATAGTCATGATAATAACGTATTCCAGGTGGAAAACTAAGGTTAGCGCTGAAGTTTGATTCTTTAGTATAGTTTCCGCCTGAATATTTAGAATCTGCATGAGAAAAAGTCATAAATAAAACAGTTCTTTTTTTTGTTAAGCCTGTCTCCGTAAATAAATTAAAAAATTTACTGTCAAGCCTGTCAGAAGGAGAAGAATAATTAGAGATCGAGTATGACAGGGAGTATCGAGTTCGTATTTTGCTCAAAAACCCTCTGATGACAAGACTGTATGCGTCGGTTTTGTTCTTTTCGGATATCCCTTCAGTAATATAGTCCCAATGCTCATAGCTGAGCCTTATATATTTCAGCGCCTCACGTTTTTCTAATTTGATCTTTAGTCGTGCCCCGTAGTGATTTATAGTTCTGTCAGGAAGCGCTGAAGTCGCAGCTTCAAAGGAGGAATGCTCTCTTGTGCCAAAAAGTTCGAGGGAAACAGGTCTGTACGGGAGTACGGTTGTAAAAACATTATAAGTTAAATCATTGCCTTTCATATCAACCCCTGTGAGAGATTTTAAGTAAGTAAAATAGATCGAAGAATTGAAGACAATAAGTCTCGGATGGTATATATAACCACCAAGATTGAGATTGTAATGCTGTTCAAAATGAGAGTAGTCATTCTTATAACTGCTTCCATTAAAAGAGGTCTCGAAGGAGTAACTTTTATACTGGAGTTGTGCTAATCCACTGAAATGGAATTTTTTAGGGTAACCAGCAACCATTTGAGCAGAAGATTCTGTGCAAAGAGCAACAGATAAGAAAAAGAAGATTAGAAAAAACAGAAAAGCAATCTTCTTCCCACTGTCCTTCAAGTTATACCTCCAACCATATGAAATATAAGCAATAATTCAAAATAAAAATAAGTATAAACCTGTAAGCATACCTATCCATAGACAAAACTCCGCTATTTTATATATTACAAGGTTATTTAATATTTTGGAATGAAAAAAAATAGGAAAGGAAATATAAAAAATTATTCTTTATTAATGGAAAAGATTATCTGATATGAAGCATTTATTTAACCCTTTTATTCTGAGTTAGATAACATAGAAGAAAATTAAATATATATTTGGAAATAATGCTTTTATTTTTGTTCTTTTAAATATTGGAAGACCTGGACCCTTCTGTTGAAAGTATCGGATACATAGATTTTATCTGAACTGTCTACATACATTCCTAACGGCATAGAAAATTCCCCTGGTTTTGTTCCTGCATTTCCAATCCAGAGGAGAAGCTTGCCGTTACTGTTGAAAATCTGAAAATTATTAAATGCAGAATCTACTACGTAAATATGGCCTTCAGAGTCTATCCCTATTCCGCCAGGTCTTGAAAAATAACCTGATGCGTCTCCTAACCGGCCAAATTTATTAATAAAATTTCCTTCAGGATCGAATATCTGAACCCTGAAATTGAAAGAATCAACAACATATAACCTGCCGGTTCTGTCAAGGGCAAGATAACTCGGGAAATTGAACTCACCATTTTGATCCCCTCTTTTACCTATTGTGAAGAGCGGACGGCCTTCTCTGTTGAAGACCTTTATAACATGGTTTTGTGTATCAGAGACATATAGCCATCCTTTTTCCTCGTTAAAAACCATTCCTGTGGGATTTTTAAATTCTGAGGGGGAACCAATAGTCATGACAACGTTACCGGTCCGCTTATTAAGAGCAAATACTTTGTCAAGCCGGGAATCCGACACATATAAAACTCCAAATTTGTTGTCAATTGCAAGGCCAACAGGACCGGCCAAAGATCCTATGCCCAGAAAATTCAGGGATTTTCTCTCCATATCGAACAAAAAAACCATGCGCATTTCAGAATCTGCAACATAGATATTTCCGGCCGAATCAGCAACAACACCAGCGGGCCTGCGCAATTTCTCAACCCGTTCCTTTCCGATGAGAAATTCAAGGACCTCGCTTGCTTTGCTGAAATCATTCCGGTTGGACCACTGCGTAAGCCATTTGATTCTTGCAGTCGCGGGCGGGTTCGGCCATACATATTCGCCTTTTGGGGTCTCTGCCCCTGGAGTTGAAGGTGCGGTAGCACATCCTGAAGAGAAGATTAAAAAAAGCAGTAAGGTTGAGAAAAGAATTAATAATCTTTGTGGCATTTTCCGCATAATTTGTTTGTAGGGAAAAGTTTTCTGAAATCTGAGCTGTGAGGATCGTGGCAACTCACGCAGTTCATTAACTTCCCTGGATTTTTAGGATCAGCAATTATCTTGAAAGTTTTCGGTTTATCAGGATCTTCTACTGTTAACATCGTTGTTGTGCTTGGATCAGTAACTCCGCTGACCGGATGAATCCTTTTAGTTTTACCTGAATCGGGAATCGATACAACGTGACGCCCGTCTTTTTTTACATGGCATGTCAGGCATAATTCCTGTATGTTTGAGGTAAGAAGTGCAGGGTATTCTGATATATGAGGGATATGGCACGAGGTGCAACCGCCGGCAGGGATTATTGCGTGAACATATTTTTTTGTGAACTTTGATTTATCATGGCAATTATAGCACATACCGGGTTGATCCCCCATAAGAATTTTATCTGAATTAGAGCTGTGAGGATTATGGCAGCCGTTACACATGCCTATATTTGTGTGACCTGACTTGCCTCCTTTGAATTTTGTTTCTTTATGGCAGGAATAGCAGACTCCCGGAATATCTTTCATGAGAAGCTTAGGATAATTTGATTGATGGGCGTCATGACAACCTGTACACATGCCGCCTGATACCGGTTGGTGGACTGATTTGCCCTTGAATTTTGCTTCATCGTGACAACTGTAACAGAGTCCGGGCATACTCTGCGTCAATATGATGCTGCCTTTCTGGGCAGGGTGGTTTTTACCTTCGACGCTTTTATGGCATGATGAACAGCCCAGCGCTATTGCTGCGTGAACACTCTTCGCCTTTTTTTTCAAATCTGCATGACATGTTACACAGGGGTTCTCTTCCGCAGAATGAGCTTCATGGGTAAAAGAAGTAAAAATAAAAAGCGTTGCGGAAAGAAGAATTAATATCTTGAAGAGACTTATCTTGTTTTTGCCGCATATGCTAAATTTCATATGATTTAGTCTAATAATATTCTTTAATGCTTGTCAATAAGATAGTCATTAAAAAAGAATCCCTTCAGTCAAAGGTGTAAAAAATTAATTCCCCTCTTTGGCAAAGAGGGTTAGGGGAGATTTTATTAAATGATTTCAAGATAATACAAAAATCCCCCCTTGCCCCCCTTTTCCAAAGTGGGGATATATCCACGCTTCACTGAAGCGTTACCCAAAAAAATTAAATCTCTACAAAAAATATCCCCGGAAATTACTTAAATTCCCGGGGATATATATTTCAATAATAAGACTGACTATTTCCTGCTTGTCTTTGTCGGAAGATCGTGTACGTCTACATGGCATGCCAGACAGTCAGGGAATTTCTTCAGCACAACTTCACCATGAGGTTTGCCGTGGCATTCCGCGCATGTCGGTATGTATCTGTGCTTTGTATGGCAGGCAGCGCATGAAACCTGGCTGTGCTTGCTGGCAGACTTTGTCAGTTTGTCATATACAGCGCTGTGACAGCCGCCGCAAACATCATTCCCTGTTGTTTTCGGATAAGCGATCTTCAGAGGTGAATGAACAGGATGACATGCCAGACAGTCTTTTACCGTCTGATTTGGTGTGTGGGGCTTATGGCATTCCATGCATGAAGGAATGTATCCGTGCCTGTCGTGATGACAGCTTGCGCACTGTACCTTTGTGTGTTTGCTCAGATTCTGCTGAAGCTCCTGGCCGACTTTGCCGTGGCAGTCATTGCACATCTTTGCGAGTTCGCCGCTCGCAGCTATCTGTTTCTTCGGCGCATGAGGCTCGCTGTGACATTCGCCGCAAGCTGTAACCTTATCGCCGTGGAAAAGGCCGTGGCAGCTCTGGCACTTCGGCATAATTTCTTTCCAGTTCTGTTTTATCGGGTTATACGCGTGAAATTTGGCGTGGCATTTCGTGCACTCAAGCTGATGTTTTCCACCTTCGTTCCTGAGCTGGTAATATATGCTCGAATGACAGCGGCCGCATTCAGCAGGGGTTAAAGGGATTATCTCTGCTGAATACAGAGAGGAAGCCTGTTTCGGGGCTGCGGCCGGCTGCTGCGCATATGCGAACGCCGCAACAAAGGCTAACAGGGTCAACAAACATCCGGTCAGTAAAACTGCTTTTCTCCTGTGACTCATTATTTCTTAACCTCCTTTCCTAAACTGTGTGCGCTAATGTGACACATGTTGCATTTCGGAAAACGCTCCAGCATCCCTGAGGGATGGGGCGAACCATGACAGGTCTCACATGCAGGGACATTTCCATGTTTTTCCTTGTGACAGTAAACACATGCCAATGCAGAATGTTTTGTCCCTGTGCCGGTCAGTGTATTGAAGAGATTTGCATGACATGCAGCGCAGTTTTTGGACGCCATGTCAGCTCCATAGGTTATGGTCAGCGGTTGATGCGCGGGATGGCAGCTCATGCAGTCCTTGTCGACCATCTCTGCCGAATGAGGCTGATGGCATTTCAGACAGGGTGGTACATCTCTATGCGCTTTATGGCATGTTGTGCAGAACAATTTTGTGTGGCGGCTGGGATAGTTCTTCAGCTCCTGTCCCTCCTTGTCATGGCAGGAAAGACATGGCGCAGTAAGGTTGGCAGACAGTTTCATATCCAGCGGGGCATGAGGGTCTGCATGGCAGGTATTGCAGCCGCCGATCTCGTAATGCGGCTTGCCTGCGTGGCATTCGCTGCATAGAGGGATGATCTTTTCCTTGCTTACCATAGGCGGATGTCCCTTATGGCACTGCATGCAGGTGACGGCTGTCTTGTGTTTTGCTCCCTTGCTGTCAACCATTCCCTGCACCGACGAGTGGCACTTAATGCAATCGGCGGCGGACAACTGAATAGCCGGTGAGGAAGCCTTTTCCTGCGCAAGACTTTCTTTCTGGACCGATAAAATGGTTAAACAGATGAAAGTGACAAAAAGGCAAACAAAGAGCAGAGACCAGAGAGAACGATGTTTTTTAAATGTTCTCATTCTTTTACCCCCTTATTTTAAATAACTCTTTGGCAAATTGTTAATTCATACAGGCAATTAAAAAATGTATTTTGCAAGTAAATTCATAAGGTTTTCAGCATACTCTTATACCATCTTTTTCATTTCTCTGTCAAGTGGAAAATATATATAACAGTAAGCTTCAGTAACGTGTGAATAGATATGTGGGGGGAGTAAATAATAATTTACATATGTTAGATTATAAAATGAGCATTACTGAAGCAATCCAATCAGCTCTTCAGTTATATCAATCAGGAGATTTACATCATGCAAAGGATTATTTTGAGAAAATATTAGAGGTTCAGCCGAATAACGCAGAGATATTGTACTTTCTCGGAATTGTATATGCCCAGTTAGAAAAGCCTGATTTGGCAATGCATTATATAAAAAACTCACTTCAGTACAATGCAGATAATGCTGATGCGTATTTTGTTCTTGGTTTGGACTATCAGAAGAAAGGAAATATCGATGAAGCGATAAGTCATTATCAGAGAGCTCTGCAGATAAATCCAGATCTTCCGCGAATTTATAACAATATGGGGATGGCCTATCAGGCAAAAGGATGCTTTAATGAAGCGCTTGAGTGTTATCAAAAAGCAGTAACGATTGATCCTCATCTTCCCGAAGCACAGTATAACCTTGGCAATTTGCTCCATAGAGAAGGAAAGCAAAGTGAAGCATTATTTGCATATGATAAAGCTATTGAGATTAATCCAAAGTTTCTTATAGCCCGCTGGGCAAAATGTATAGCTCAATTGCAGATTATTTATCCGGACCAGTCTGATGTAGAAATATCTCGCAGGCGTTATGAGGAAGAACTACTGCTTTTGAGAAAAGCAATTGTTCTGGATACTCCGGAAGATAGTAAAGTTGCAGCTGAAACAGTTGGTATTCATCAGCCTTTCTATCTGGCCTACCAGGGTTTCAACGACAGAGAGCTTCAAAGGATCTATGGTGAATTAGTGTGCCAAATCATGCAATTAGCGTATCCGGAGTTTTCAATACATTCTGAGACCCAATATTGTTATCCTGAACAGCCTGTTCGTGTCGGAATAGTCGCAGGCTTTTTCCACAACCATCCAGTCTGGAGGATTATCATAAAAGGATGGGCTGAAAACCTGGATAAAAAGAAAATCAATCTTTACGGATATTATACCGGGAAAAAGAAAGATGATGAGACAGATAAGGCGAGACATTGTTTTGTGAGATTCATCGAGAACACTAACTCTTTTGAAGATTTATGCAAAACTATACAGAACGATAATCTTCATGTAATAATTTATCCTGAAATAGGAATGGATTTCTTAACATTAAGGCTCGCGGCTCTCAGGCTTGCCCCTGTCCAGTGTGCTTCCTGGGGGCATCCTGTTGCTTCAGGTCTTCCCACCATTGACTATTACCTCAGCGGTGATCTTATGGAGCCGGCGAATGCCCAGGAACATTACACTGAAAAGCTGATCCGGCTGCCAAATCTATCTGTTTATTACTCACCGGATGTAGCTCCTGATTCAGCAGTAGATCGTGATACTTTCGGTTTGCGTCCCAAATCAATACGTTATCATTGCTGTCAGACGCTTTATAAATATCTTCCCCAGTATGATGAAGTCTTCCCACGGATTGCCCAACAGACAGGTGATTGCCAGTTTCTTTTCTCTTCATTTCCCGAAATAAACACAATAATCGAACAATTCAAGACCCGTATCTTTCGAAAGTTTAAAGAGTTCAATCTGGACGCCAATAATCATATTGTATTTTTGCCGGCTCTCGATAAAGTCAAATATAAAGCGCTGAATAAACTATGCGATGTTTTTCTTGATCCAATAGGCTGGTCAGGATGCACTTCAACCCTTGAGGCAATCGACTGCAATTTGCCTGTTGTAGCTTTTCCAAGCCTTTTGATGAGGGGGAGAGAAAGCGCAGCCATATTAACGATGATGGGATTGAAAGAAACGATTGCAGCTTCTCTGGAGGAGTATGTATTGTTAGCAGTAAATTTGGGCAAAGATTCCGAATGGCGTCGGGAGATATCAGAAAAGATTGCAAGAAACAAACACATCATCTACAGCGATAGAATCTGTATTGCTGCGCTTGAGGACTTTTTTGAGCAGGCAGTAAAAGAAAAGCTGTTGAAATTATAAATTATATTTTTAGTAATTCATTCATATATGTTTGTTATCTCCATGAAGCACTTCAAAGAAATCTGCATATTCCGGTGAAGCTTTATAAGGCTTGAAACATTTTAATATTCCTAACGTTGCAAAACTTTCTAAGGGGCCCAAAAAACTGATGTCACTATCTAAAAAATATGGCTGAGACGACCAGTTTTCAAATTGATCCATGGTAAGAAAAAAACATCCGCTATGCGGATTTGAACTGGCATGAAATTTTATCTTTGTATCCAAATATTCCAGATAAATATCTTGCAATAAAGATAAGTCGTTATAAGGTTTAGTGCAATATTCCGGCAAAGCTCCGTCCATATAAAGCTTTTCCATGACGCCTTTATCAGAAATCTCATATCGGTTCGGTTGTAAGACATAATCATTTCCCATCTTCTGATTAAACCATCTCAATTTATTGAAAAAAAAGGGATCCTGTATAATTATGTCATCCTCCATGTAACAAAAATAGTCAAACTTACCTTTAAAATCCCTCATTATTGAATGGCAAGCCAATCCAAGATATTTTGGATCCATATCGGTAGAAACATTATTGAATTTTATTTTTTCATCATTTAAATGATCGAGTAAATGAAAATTTTTTGATGTGCAAATAAAGACTGTAACATCTGAATGCTCTCTCCGATTTGCAGGATAAACGCTGTTCTTGCCGATATCGTAAATGTTCTGTTTGTATCCGAAGATACGAACAAACGAGAGGATAGCAGATCTAAGGGCATTGACTCTTTTTTCAACATTTCCTTTGGTTGATCCGTATTCATCTCCATCAGGTCCGAAAAAATTTGGCCCAAAAAAATGAGGAATTGTTACAAGGATCTTCACCTTTAACTCCTCAATAATGTAAATATTTTCATTTTTTTATATTTTAACAATTTTTAGAAGTGTCGATTCTTGTGCCGGTCTCTCTAATAATTTCACAAATACCATTCAGGAAAACAGTCAGCCCGATGTTGTATACTGTAATACTTTAGCAGTAAATGTAAATATATCCGGAATGAGCGCCCATGAACATAAATATACCACTGATAATACCATGCTTCAATCAACTGACCTATCTTAGAAATCTGATTAACTGGTTCAGGTATTATCACCCAAAGAACGATATATTTGTTCTGGATAATGCTTCATCCTATGCGCCTCTGCTGGAATATCTCTCCTCTGTTTATGAAAAAGACAATATTTATGTATTCAGATTCGGACACAATGAAGGAATGAGGAATCTGTCATGGTTGGTGCATGAGCAGATAGAGAAAAAATATGAATATTATATTGTTTCTGATCCTGATATCATGCCGCATCCGTCAACTCCGATGAACTTCCTGGAAGTCTATAAGTTTTGTATCGATAATTTGGGATATCATCATGCAGGATTTTGCCTGAAGATAGATGACCTGCCCATATATATTGAAGACAGAGAAAAAATCATACAGCATGAATCTCAATTCTGGCAGAATCCCGTTCAGATAATGTATGAGGGACTGAACTATCAGGCATATAATGCGCCGATAGATACCACCTTTGCTTTATACAAGAATAGCCGTTTATGGACAGGCAATAAAGCTTTTACTGATTGGGAAAACTCTCTGAGGATGTTTGAAGCATTTCACCTTGGCTGGTATATCGATCCGAACAACATTAATGAAGAAATGGATTATTACTTCAGAACAGCATGCTATGGAACTTCTGCTGATAAAAGAAGACTCTCGAATACCAACAGACCAAAGAAATACTCAAAGAATACGTGAAGGTCTGATTTCCCCGAACCCGTCTCTAAAGGCCGGTGATCGGTTTTTTTCATTTGGCAGCAGGATCCGGAATGATCTCCTTAATGACAAGATTTATCAGCACAGGAACCATCTTGTCGATCTTTTGCGACAATTCCATGCCTGCGCTGAGGTCTTCAGGTTCAATACCGAGGAATACTATTTCAGCCGGCTTAATTTTCAAAAAGCTCGCAACTGCTACGACATCGGAAAAATCGATCCCATGGGCTGAACGCATAACCCCTTTTTTCTTTGCAAGGTCTTTGTCTGTGAACCGGAAGAGAGTTCCGGGGGGGGCCCCTGCCTTAACAGCGTCAACAACAACAACCTTCTTTCTACCTTCGATGCAATAGACAAGATCAAGTCCGCCGGTGCCTCCGTCCATGACCTCTACATCAGGAGGAAGCGACATTTCTTTCATTTTTTCAGCAACCCTCACTCCGATACCTTCATCCTTCAGCAGGATGTTCCCGATCCCGAGGATGAGTATTTTTTTTGGATTGTCCATTTTTATATGCCTTTCCAATGAAATGATTTCATATATGCGCCTTAATTATAAATGAAATTGTATGCTTACAGGCAAAAAAAAGGAGGCGCCGGAGCGCCTCCTTTTAAAAAGGTCTTAACCCTATTCGGATCCAGATAATTTGAGATTTGTTGGTCTTCCGTCAGGTCCGATAGCGAACTGCATCAGTTCCTTGCCTTCAGGATTGACAACGTGAACAGCGCATGCGATACAGCAGTCGAATGGATGAACAACCCTGAGTATTGTAACGATTTGTCTTGTCTGATCAGCGAACGAGGTTCCTGATCCGAGGTTTGTATCCATCAGGGACTGTTCAACAGCGCCATGCTGGGTTTTGAGTATCCCGAGCTTCGGCGAGAAGTTCCATGTGGACGGAACAACGCACTGGTATTTCGCGACCTTGCGGCCCTCGATCTTTATCCAGTGGCCGAGAGCGCCTCTTGGAGCCTCGCAAAGACCATAGCCTGTGCTGATCTGTTTCGGTATCCTCTTGTAAGTGTAGCAGGACTGATCTGGTTGGAGTTCTTCAATCCAGAGAGCCATAGCATCTGCCAGGTACTTGGCCTCCAATGCCCTTGCAGCATGTCTTCCGAGAGGGCTGTAGAGGTGTGCAAGACCAGGAGCAGCGCCGGTGCTGGTAGTGCATAAGCTCAACGCTGTTGTAACAAGCTGATATGCGTTGTAAGTGCCTGTTACCAGCGCCGTACCTGTAACTGTCTTCTGGGTGGAGCTCAATGCGGTTGCTACCATACGGGCGAGAGGTCCAACCTCACAGGTTGTAATAGTGCTGCCGCCAATAAGGTATCTCGGAGCCTTCAGCCAGCTGTATGCGTTTCCGCTGGTAGACTTGTTAGGAGTTGTGATACCGTCAAACGGGTGTTTTCCTGTTGTAAGAAGTACTGGAGCAAGCGCATCATACTCATACCAGGAATAATCGACATATTCACGGATGTAACCCTGGTTGATGCCTGATGCAGTGGTAAGCTGGACAAGATTTCTCTTGAGGAAGAGAGATCCTGAAGAATCTGTCGGGAAATCACCATAGCTAAGAAGATTCGTGCAACCTGTGCCGACATACCAGTATGCAGAGTATGCGTTGGCAACGGTTACTACATCTAGTATGTACTTGTTGTCGATGAAGCTTCTGACGTCGGTCAGGAGTGATTTGAACTTGGACTTTGTCTCTGTTGAATTGTAAGGACCGAAAGTGTCATATGAGCCGGTCGTTGCGTTCCCTGGGATGGTTGAGGAGTATAAGGTTGTAACACCTCCGGGTACTATCGCATTCTGGATCGGATGCCTTCCGCTGAACAGTGCGCTTGCGGTATGCATCTTCCTTCTAATGCCCAGTGCTGAGACATAACTGAGGATAAGGTGTGTTCCCAGCGTGCTTCCTCCAGGTATCATGTCAGCAGCCGTATAAGACGGCAGCCAGGGCGACATATTCACAACTGAGCCTTCAAAATTGATAAAATCAGCAGCTGACAGGTGATAGAGATGTGTAATATGCGACATTACAGTATCTGAACCGTGAATGAGGTTTCTGATTATTCTGCCGTTGGCAGGCATAATTGTCGTCCAGCCATTAGTGCAGTCACCCTGTGCGTCAGATGTGCCCGGGTCTGTTGTAACGCCAAAAGCTGTGTCTAAGCTTCCAACTGAAGCTAACCCATGTCCGGTGGGTCAGACCGCTCATATACGCTGGGCAATAACAGGCGCATCTCTCGGGTCCCTCTTGTTCATAATGAGCTCAAAGCCCCTGAAGAGGTTGCCTGTACATTTGGCTTCATCTACTGCGCCTGAGGTCTCATTGAGTACTACTTCTACCTTAAGATGTCCTTCTATTCGGTTTACAGGATCAATGCTGATTGTTGTAGCCATATTTCTTTACACCTCCTTTCTTATGCAAATGTATAGAATTTACCAACTTTATCAGGGAATGTTGGTTCTGTGCACCCGAGGCAGTTGCCTCTGCTTCCTACGCACCAGTTAACGCCATATTCTTCGGCAACATCTGAGTTCCACCTTCTGCGGGAACAGTCAGCCTTGGTCTTCCTGCCTTTGCAGCCGAGTATTCCCTGGCAGCCAACTGCGTCAAATCTGTATTTTTCCCTGCCGAGCCTTCTGCTGTCGCCTTCAGGATAACGTTGTTCATAGTCAGGATCAGCAATCAAAGCGTTATTGGCATATCTGCGTGTACCTGTGTTGTTGTACCTCCACGGGCAGGGGCCTGCATTGCACTGGTATGCCCTGTAGCCATAATCTACCGGCCTTTTGTAGGCGTCCAAAGTTATTGACGACAACGCTATATTAGTGTCAAGGATTGCGGCGAGTGTTCCAACGATCCAGTCTGGATGCGGGGGACAGCCCGGGATATTGATGACCGGAACATTAGCCAGTGTAGCATTGGCGACGCCACCAACATTATCAAGAGCAGAATCATTGAATGCGCCCTTTTTAGTGATGCCGGAATAGTTTGCCATAAATGTGCAGCCTCTTGCGCCAGTGATATTTCCCCTGGATGCCGGAATGCCTCCGAAGGATGCGCATGTGCCTACTGCAAGAACAGCAGCAGCCCTGCTGGCAAGCTGTCTTATGACTTTAAGCATGGTGGTGGAAGAAGCGCTGCCAGTCAGTTCTCCAACTTCGCAAAATTCACCTTGTGTGGAATTTTTAGGTTTTCCGGCCTGTATAGCTCCTTCAACCACCAGCACATAGCCGCCTGCACCGTATGTGTCTTCAGCTGCACTCAATGCATTTGCGCCTATATATGGCGCTCCGGCATAGAAAGCGCCGGCTGCTGCCATGACTGTCTTGTGAAAATTGAGGTCTATCGAGTTGATCAGAACATCCTGAGGTGTGGTGTAGAACACCGAATTCAGGAAAGACACTGAACAGCCTGTGCATGCAGCGCCGTCAACCCAAATGACTTCAACAGCACCCTGTGATGATTCCTTTGCAATGGCATTCTCAAGCTTCATAAGTGTGCCCGCTGAAAGTCCGAGAGCGCCTGCTGCAACGGAGCAGTACTTCAGAAAGTCTCTACGGGTAATTCGTAGCATATCTTTTATCCCTCCTTTCCATTGTTGTTCATATATTTCATATCTACTTTTCTGATTGTTTGCAACAAACTGTCCTTTTGCTTATGTCCGGCCTTTATTTCTGAAAAAGGCCTGCTAAACCCATACCATACGCCCATGACCTGTTTCAGCGTATCCTTCGAGGTCATCTCCTTAAACATCTCACGCCGTGTCATGTTTTTTACAGGAGATTTCATCCTGCTACCATGAACCGTCGTACCTGTTCCTGTGGCAGTCTGCGCACATTTCAGATACTGCATTGCTGTTTCTCAGGAAGTATACCTGGGTACCTACTGATTTGCCGCCGACGAGCTGCTTGCCGTTATAGCGAACAGTATCGTGGACAGCATGGCAAGTTGAACATTCAAACTGATGGCCGCCGTTATCGTTGCCATACAGCGGATAGGCCAGGCTGGGGCCGCCTGCTGAAGGAATCCACCACCTGACTCTTGTTCCTGTGGTACACGGCACTACATCCGGGAACCCGTTATTGTCCTGGGTGTTATCCATATACGGGTTGTAGGTAAAGCTGATCGGATGTTCGTTTGTGAGGTCGGTGCCGAGCATGGCCCAGAAAGTCGGGTTCATCTCATAATCGTATTCCTCACCACTATGTGAGCCGGGTCCGGGATAGTTAACGAGTGAGCTGAAAACTCCGTTATGGCAAACAAGACAGAGCGAAGACGGAGATGCCGGCTGGTTGCCGCTGTACATATCGTATGAAACGCTTTCATACAGTGTGTATGTCTGCGGGCCCTGATCCCTGTTCCATAATGGATATTCACCAGTGCCTGAGTGTGGTGAATGGCACATAGCGCATGGCTCTAAGCCTTCCTCGCCGGTAATTATCCGAACATCATGAGGAGTGTCTTTGACACCCGGGCTGTCTATGCCGGCTCTGAGGACTGTAGCAACGCCCAATACTAAAGACAACGCAAGGACTAATAATAAAACTTTCTTCATGTGTTCACCTCCATTCTTTAAGATTGGTTTGAAAACCGATACTTCTCTGAGAACTAACGGAATACATCTCCTCCAGCGCTTTCATTCTCACCCCCTTCCTCAGCATAGTTTGCTGAAAGCCTTGTGGATACTTGTTTCCAAAAGCATGAAGCGTAATGATGTGAGGGCTGAATAAAGGGTTGGTTCACAATTATTTATTATGGTGGCAGTAAGGCTTTCAGCGCTTGTTTTCATCCGAACCCCCTCCCTTTCGTAGAAGCAACCGAGCTTCATGCCCCACCTGTGTAACTCTCTTATATATTTTTTGGTAGGTTGCTTACAAATATAATAGACGCGCTCATATAATCTTTTCAATAAGGAAAAGGTTTGAATCAACAGTATAAAAAGTTTTAAAAATAAATAGTACCAAAGTTTACAAAGGCTGTTCTTTCGAAAGATGTGGCAAAAGCTTGTAAGAATACAGGGCAAGCTGGAGTCTGTCCGAGACTCCAAGTTTTTTGTACAACCTGTTGCAGTGAGATTTTACAGTCTGCTCGCTGATGTTCAGTTTCTGGGCGATCTCTTTATTGCGGAAACCCTGGCAGATATGGAACATGATCTCTCTTTCTCTTCGTCCGAGAGCCACATTCTTCTCCTGCTGCCTCATGGAAACGAGTATCTTCATTAATGTCGTTCGGTCGAGCCAAACTTCTCCAAGGAAAACAGCCTTCAAGGCTTTTTTCAGAAGGTCCGAGTCGGCGCTTGGCGGAAGTATGCCAACGACCCCCTTTGTTATTAATTCTTTCAGGTGTTTGTCTGCAACGAGACGCAGTGACCTGTCGCCAATGAGAAGGATTTTTAATTTGTTGTCCTTTGAATGAATATCTGGAAGGTTCAGGAAAATATTAAAGTCATTGCTGAAGTCAGCAAGGATCACATCAGGCTTGTATGTTAGGACTTCTTCCAAACCTGAGATTGAGCTTCCGTCACAGATGCCCGCGATTGTAATTCCGGACTCATCTTCAAGCAGGGCTTTCAGGCCCTCAGCATACAGACGGTTACTGCAGCATATTGCAAGTATTATTGGCATTTCCTGTTTATTGACCCTTTGGCAAGTTTTTCAGCTTATTATAACATTCTTTCAGTAGCATCTCAGCTTCATCAGTGGCGTTTTCGCTTTCCCCAACAGCCTCAAGTAATGAGATAGCATAATTAATCCTCTGCTGTGAAATGAATATCTTTGAGAGTTTGGTGAAATAGTCTTCACAATTGATGCCCATCTCCCTAAGTTTTTTTACTATTTCTAATCCCTTGTCTTTTATTCCGGCACAGTAGTATGCTTCAGCAATAAGCAATATGGCTTGCGGATATTCTGAGTCATTTTTAAGTAATTCCTCAAGCATTGTAATGGACGTTTCTGCATTTCCTGTATAGACAAGGCAGGTTGCAAGCATTAGAACAGTATCTCTTGAATAAAAGTTAAGTTCAAGAGTTTTTCTGTACGGAATAATGGCGTCATTATACCTACCGAGATTGAAATAAGCATTCCCCATGCTGTTATAGGCTTTCGCAAAGTCCGGTTTTATGGCGATGACCTTCTCAAGATATTCTACTGTTTCTTCATATTTTCCGAGTTCTGCGCCCTGAATAGCCAGTTCATAAAGGACTAAGGCATCATCTTTACCTGATTCAGCGAGTTTCTGTTTCGCCAGTAGATAATAACTTTCTGCCTTGGAATCTGCCTTTTCCCTGTTCAATTTTCCGTAGTGGTGTATCGGGATGCTGGATTTCCTGATACCGATCCCTGCTTTCATCAGAGATGGTTCAATGCGCTCATGGACAGGATATTCGAACCGGATAGAACTGTTGTTGGGGAATAAACGTACTTTTTCACCGGGATACCACCCTGTCCCGGCTTCTTCGAGAAAATATTTGCCGTCATTGCCAATCCATCCTTTAGTGTTGGCTTCATTTACATAATTTCTGGTTATAAACGTATAGGCAGCAGGTTTTGAATCAGAATCTGCGATAAACTTCTTCAGCCTGTCATGATCCAGAGGAGAGATTGCCTCATCCGCATCTAATATCAGAACCCATCTCCCTGACGCCTTTGATAATGAAAAATTTCGCGCTTCAGAGAAATTTTCTGTCCAGGCGAAATCGTATACTTTTGCTCCCAGCGCTTTTGCAATATCCTTAGTTCTGTCTGAAGATCCGGTGTCTACCACAATCATCTCGTCAACAACAGGCTTAACGCTTAGGAGCGCCCGCTCGATATCAGCCTCTTCATTTTTTACGATCATACATAAAGAAAGGGTCCAAGGATTCGAGGATTCAAGAGTTCCAGCGGTCAAGAGTTTTTTTTTATAATTTCACTGGAATCCTTGAGTCCTTGTTTTTTTGAATTCTCAACCTTAACCTCAACCTCTGCCTTTTCTTTTTGTTTCCCGTAGCATTCAGCAAGCAGTTGTTGGGTTTCATTCAAAGTGTTATTCGTTTCTATTGCAGCCTCAAGTAATGAGATGGCATAGTCAAAACGTCTTACAGAGATGAGTAACTTTGCAATATCTCTGAAGTAATGGGATAGACTGAAGTTCGTTTTTTCGACTTTCTTAATATACTCAAGCCCTTTCTCTTTTCTGCCTGCACAAAGGTGTGCTGTTGTGATTGCAAGGAGGGCTAATGCATACATTGGATCTTTTTTCAATAATACCTCAAGTCGGGAAATAGCCGCTTCAACGTTTCCCATCAGGAGTTCACAGGTTGAATACATAACCGCCGGGTCCTTGGAATCAGGGTCGAGCTGAATGGCTGTTTTAAATGAATCAACGGCGTCCTCATACCTGCCGAGCTGGAAATAGGATGTTCCTGCCCCGTGATATGCTTTTGCAAAATCCGGTTTAACAACAATCAGTTTTTTCCAATAGTCCAGCGCCTCATCATATTTTTCGAGTTCAGACGCCTGTACCGCTAACTCATAGACGGCATTCGGACTGTATTTTCCCTGTTCTTCAAGTTTTTTCTTTCCCAACTGATAATACTCTTCTCCCTTTTCACGTATTTCCTCCCTGTTCAATTTACCGTAATGGTGAACAGGTATATCGCAGCTTTTGATCTCCATCCCGATTGTCTGCAGGGAATATTCAACCATCTCATGAACGGGTCTTTCAAATCTTATACGGCTGTCGTTCGGGAACAATCTCACCTTCTCACTCGGGAACCATCCTGAACCTGCCTCTTCTTTGTATTTCCCGTCGTTGGGATGCCAGTTAACACTGACAGGACCCACATAATTTCTTGTGACAATTGAATATGCAAATCTTTTGTTGGATGAAATTCTAACCAATTCCTTGAGGGTCTTGTAATCAACTGGGGAGATTATTTCATCTGCATCGAGAACTAATACCCAGCTGCAGGAAGCTTTTGAGAGGGAGAAGTTGCGTGCCGCGGCAAAATCGTTTTCCCATGGAATATCATATACCTTAGCGCCAAAAGCCCGGGCGATTTTTTTCGTCCTGTCGGTCGAGCCGGTATCAACAACTATCATCTCATTGACAAGAGGTTTAACTCCCTGGAAGAAGTTTATGATATTTGATTCTTCATTTTTAACAATCATGCATAAAGAAACGCTGTCCTGAAAGGTCTTGTCGGTTTTCATAGGGCCAATCTGTGCACGAAGGTTAAGGGCTATTGAAAGCGTATCGTCATCTATTCCAAAAGTGGCCATGGCTTCTTCAAGAGACTGCATAGCCTCGTTAAATTTGTTCTGTTGCAGAAGATTGTCTATAAGAATAAATTGCAATCTTCTGTTAGCGGGATGCAGTGGGATCGCTTCCCTGAAGAGTTTTTCAGCCTGGGGCAATTTTGAGAGAGAAACAACAGCAGTATAATAATTAGTCACAACATCTTCTATGGTAGGGGAGAGAATAAAAGCTTTCTCGAAAAAATGCAAGGCTTTTTCCTTATTGCCATTAATCCACTCTAATGCCCCGAGGTTTGTATGGGCTTCACTAAGTCCCCTGTCGGTTTCCAATGCCTTAAGGAAAAATTTCTCTGCGTCAGCATAAAGTTTCTTTTTGAATGCAAGCGCGCCTTTCAGAATCCAGACTTTTGAAGAAGTATCGCTTAACCTTAAAATATCATCAGCATAACGATCTGCCTCTTCATCCAGTCCGATGCCTTCTTTGCTGTAACCGATGAGTTCGAGCCTTTCATGTTCATTTATTGTTTCTTCGGGGTATGGGTCTATTCCAAGAGGCATATGCTCCAGTATATTAAGGGCTTCAGCGAATTTCTTTTCTTCGATTAGGATCTCTGATACAGAGTAATGTAATCTCCTGTCTTCCGGATTAGCTTTTATCCCTTCAAGAAGGGTTAAAACTGCTTTTTCCTTTTGACCCCGCTGGTTGTATTCATCAGCAACGAAGAATGCGTTCGTGCTGAATAATTTTTTTGATTCCGGACTCGTTTCATCTAAACCTCCCCATTTACGGCTGAATGTCCGCTTGTCTTTCACAGAATGAGCAGTTGAATAGATTCCGTCAGTTAGCTGATTTTCATGGCTGTTGCAATAAACAAATACATCTCCTGCAATAAAGTTCGTGAACCCTTCCATAGCAGCCCTCAGGCAATAGTCATCATCAGCGTATTCAAAGCCTTCGAATTGTTCGTCAAACAGACCGATAATTTCAGTTAATCTGCTCCGGAAGACCATGCAGAAGCTCTCCAGCTTTCTTGCCCTGACACGCCGGTATCTGTTTTTCTCCCTAAAAGATTTGGCATATCTTTCCAGATTATCAAAAAGTGTATTATCGTCTGCAGTAATCTTTTGAGGGCCTTCAACATTAGTGCTCATAGGGCCAACTATACCTATGTTGGAGGACCTATTAAGACATTCGAGAAGTCCGGAGAGCCACTCTTCTGCTGCAATTACCGAGGCATCAAGAAGAGCTACATATTCTCCGGATGACGCATTGATTCCTTTATTACATATTCTTGCAAATCCGGGTTCGTTATTTATGAGTAATTTATAATTTGAATTTTCCTTTATAAGTTTTCGCAGCCACTTTGGAGCAGAGTATGCAGCGCTGTCAGGAACAAGGATAATTTCATAAGGTTCTTTTGTATGCTTTTGAATACTCTTTATGCAGAGTCTGATATGTTCCTGCTGGTTTGCAAGGAGAACAATAATAGATGTTAAACCTTTTATTTTTTGTTGTTCCTGTACCTTTACCTCTACCTGTTTTCCCCCCTGTTCTTTCTTCCTTGTCTCTTCCCACCACCTTTTTTGATCATCTGTCTTATGGTCAGAGACTATAGAGGGCAAGGCAAGATAAAGGCTTTCACCCGAGGGCAATCGGGAAGGCAGAGGATACCCCATGTTATATGGGATATCTGCCGGGATTTTCCATTTTGCTTTAAATAATTCCCAATTGCGTTCAAGACTTTTGCTGAAATCGATTCCTGCACCTTCAAATGTCTGACGTCCTGTATGATGAATAAATACATCCTGAGCAATACGGGCCTTACAACCTGCTAATGCAGCGCGTATGCAAAAATCATCATCTTCGAAATTTCCGCTTCCAAATCTTTCATCCAGTCCGCCAATCCGATCTATAACCTCTCTTTTTGCAAGAAGACAAAAACCGACTACCCTGTGTATGGAAAAGCTCTGCCCTTTATGCTCTTCTGACCAGCGGTTGGCAAAGGAATCCAGTTCGCTGAGTTTTTTATAGCCGATTTTATGCACCAGTTGCTGCCCAGATACATAATTTGACATCGGGCCGACAATATCTGTATCAGGATATCTTTCCAATACATTGAGCATACGGCTAAGCCATCCCTGTGTTACTACTGTATCATTATTGAGCAACAGTATATAGGATCCATGCGCTAAGGAAATTCCCTGATTATTGCCTCCTGCAAAACCGCGGTTAGAGTTATTTGAAATAACTCTCAGATTTGCACGGGCTTTCATATAATCTCTTAAATATCCAAGGGTGCCATCAGTGGAGTTGTTATCGACTATTATTATCTCGTGTGGTTCCGGAGTATGGGTTTTAATACTGTCGAGGCATTTTATCGTATGTTCAAGCTGGTTGTGTGTGAGAATTACAATGGATACAAGTTGCTCTTTTTCTCCAAAGTTCTTTGAAGGAGATTCAGTAAAACAGGTTTCAAGGATACAGTACATCCGGTGCCCGTAAGTATGGTTATGCTGTGCCTCTTCCATGCCTGCATATGCAATTTTTTCTCTTTCTTTGTCATCCTGTAAATAATCTTTGAGTTTTTCAATAAGTTCCTTTTCATTCCTGAAAGAGATCAGATGTGCGCCGTCAGTAAATAATTCTGACAAACCATTTTCATCCAGATTATTCGTAACCAGCAAGCTGCCACAGGATAGGGCCTCAAATACACGCATATTCACATCATTCCTGATGCTCTGATTAAATACGATTCTGGATTCGCTGTATGTTTTTGCCATTTCATCAAAATATTTATTCCCAATGAAGATATTCGAAAATTGTGCCTGAATGACTGTTAACATCCTTTCCCTCGGACCGGGAAAAACATTCCCAACAAAGCATATATCCCATTTCTTCGGCAGGTCATATTCATGATGAATTTCCGGATCACAGGCCAATGGTATCCAGCTGACATTTGCTACGCCATCAGCAGACAATTTTCGAGCACCGTCTTTTTGGGCTGTAAAAACATGATCAAAAGTCTTTGCCTTATGAAGATCCCATTCATATTGCAGATGGGTATCAATTACCCACCATGCGGATGGACGCAGGTGAGAAGGAAGGATATAGCGAAAACTATCATCGATATTTAAGTAAAGGTCAAACCCTTCCGGTATCTCATTCATATGCGACGGAAGATAATGGGTAACGGCGCATATCTTTGACAATGCCCTTTTACAATATTCACCAGTTGTATCTGGCCGGACAGTATTGTCGTAAATGACGGCGACTTTTTTATCTTTGAATTTATTACTGACGATATTTTGTTTATAACCAAATTTTGTTAAATCAGTATCTATCATATTGATATCATTGAAGTCTTTTCTAACCGATCCGTCTGGCATGATCCCGAATATTTCTAACCCCCAAAGTTCTGTTGACGAAGGAACATTTTTTTCTCCATAGTGATTTTGCAATTTTTTGTGCAGTAAATAACCGCTATCAGTAATAAGCTTAGAGGTGTTCGTTTTGCTTTCAGAATTGAAACTGACCTGTCCCTTATGAAAAACAAAGGTATCCAGAGCAACCTTCAATTTAAAACCGTTCAATCGCAATCTCCAGCTTATTTCGAGGTCTTCATTACCGAGAAAAAGATTCTCATCTAACATTCCAATCTGATCCAGTATATCTCTCCTTAGCATAAGACAGAAGCCGATAAGCAGTTTTGTCTCAAGTGCTCTGCCCTCATACCAGAAATAAAATTTATCAGCAATTGCATCTGGAGCTAAACTCTCCGGCAAACTTTCTTTTTTATATAATTCCATGTTCTGAAAGCCTGCAGCATAATTTGAGATGGGTCCTACTGCTCCGACATCTGAACTGAAATGAGAAATCATTCTTTCTATCCACTTTGGCGCAACGATAGTATCCGGATTAAGCAGGATGATATGCTTTCCTTCTGATATGCGAATTCCCTGATTGCAGGCATATGAAAACCCTTTGTTCTCATTGTTCAAAACAGTGGTTAGCCGGCCTTCATATTCTTGTAAAATGCTTTGCGTCATATCTTTCGATGCATTATCCACTACGATTATTTCAAAGGGCTGCCTGGAAGATGAAAATATGCTGTTTAGACAGGCACGTAAGGTAGTTTCTGAATTGAATGTGACGATTATAATGCTGACTTTTATCCGGTCGCTTATCTCTTCCGAAGGAGAATACCTGAAAGACCCATCCGGTTCGATTCGCAACTCCATCTTATCCTGCTGCAAGTAATATATGTCGTCCTGTTGAATTTTGTCTTTCCAGGTGCTTTCAAAAAGTTTTCTGTTTGAGTCCATGTTATTTTCACGGCCTTCTGTCTGAGCTTCAAGATGGATCACTACGCTTTTCGGATTATAAATAATCAGTTTGTTCTTTTGGCCGACCTTCAGACAGAGGTCAAGGTCTTCACAGCCATTTATATATCGCTCATCAAATCCGTTGATTTCAAAAAATAAGACTTTTCTTATGAGCATGCATGCTCCGGTTACTATTTTGAAGTCTCTCTGTTTATTTACACAGGGGATATCTGACGGAAGACCTCTATAGATGTGGTAAGGTTTCCTTGTTTTATAAAAAACAACCCCTGCATGCTGAATAGTGCCATCAGGGAAGAGCAGTTTGCTCCCTACGATACCTATATTTTTATCGCTTTCAGCTATCCTGAACATCTCCTCTAACCAGTGAGGTTGAGGGATAGTATCGTTGTTCAAAAAAAGAAGGTATTTACCTTTTGCTACCTTTGCCCCCTGGTTATTTGCTTTGGAAAAGCCAAGGTTCTCCTTATTGATTACAGTACGAATCCTACCCGCTGCCTGTTCCTGGAAGAGATACTCTGGGGTCATATCGGCAGATCCATTGTCCACAACAATAATTTCATATGGGACAGCATCTGCAGTTTTACGAATTGCTTCGATACAGCTGAGTGTCAGATCATAATTGTTATAAGTGGGAATTATTATAGAAACAGGTGCAGTATGCGTACCGAAAACCTCTTTCCTGAGAGTCTCTATAAATAGTCGTCGCTCCTCTGCCAATAATGGGTTGTTCTCTATAGCACTGTGCTTTGCATGAACCATCTCTGCGGTACGCAGCATATCTGCCCGTCTGCCGGAGAACATTGTTGAACCGTCTGTTCTGAACCGGTATTCAGCGGTAATTTTTCTGATATGTCCGAATTGAAACTTTCTTGACATCCGTATCCACAAATCCCAGTCTTCATGTGAAGTTAGAGCTTCATCAAAAAGCCCGACCTCATCAAGACATGACTTCTCATGCATAAAACAGAGTACAGGAATATAATTACTGATCAATATCCGGTTGTAATCGAAGTCAGGTGAAGAAGTAAGCTCCCTCTTCTTTATGATATATCTGCCGTTTTCTTCAGCCTGATAAGCCCTGTATGCATCTGTATAAGCCGCCTTATACCCGCTGCTTTCCAAAAACTTAACCAGAGTTTCCAAATGCTCAGGATAAAAAATGTCATCGTCATCAAGGTAAGCTATATATTTACCGTTGGCGGCATTTATCCCTGTATTACGGGCTCCTGCCAAACCTTTATTGGATGAATGTTTTATATGAATTATATTTCTTCCATGCTTTTTTTCAGCTACTATGTTTTCAACATCAACCCCGGCATCATTGACAACAATTATTTCATAATTTTTATAGGTCTGATCGATGATACTGCGCAGTGTCTCCTGAAGCATCTCAGGACGGTTAAATGTAGGGACAATGACAGATACAAGTGGATTTGTCTTATGCTTTTGCTCTTTTCTTTTACGTGAACTCAGGGGATATTCATCAACTTTGTAACTCAGCCTGTATTTATCGAAATCACAGATTATTTTTGCTCTCTCTCCGTATAACTTACGAACCTTACCTGCCTCAAGATAGCTTAATTTTTCATTTGCCGACTCTATGCCATGTGGGGAAAGGAAATAAAGTCCGAGCAGATCAGGAACATGTCTGAAAGGATACTTTTCTGAAACCCTTAACCACCAGTCATAATCCCCGGCTATTTTGAGGGATTCATCGAAATACCCGAATTCATCATGCAGACTTTTCCTCCAGACAGGTTGTGGCCCCACACAGGGACAATGGAATAACTGTGCCCTGTTATAATCAGGCCAGTTTAAGTATCCAGCAGGAGTGCATTTGTCAAAAGTTTCATTCTCTGTTTCTGTGATGATCTGATCGCAATATACCAGAGCAATATCCGGATTGCTGTCCAATTCATACGCCATAACTTCAAGGGCATCTTTCCGGTGCCGGTCATCAGTGTTGGCATTTGTGACATATTTTCCTGATGCAGACTTAATCCCGCGGTTCCATGCTGCGTAGACAGTCTCCCTTTTTTCTGTACGGATATATAAAATATTGTTGTACTTTTGCCGGAATTCATTCACTATAACATGTTCATTCTCCTGTGAACCGCTGTCAACAACAATGATTTCAAGCTCACCTTTTTCATATAGGGTCTGATTCACCAAGTCTTCCAGACAGCCCCGCATGAACTTCTCTGAATTATAGGCAGAAACGATTGCTGAAACCTTTATCCCGGATGTTTTCTGTGCCTGCTGAATAATGTCAACGGCTTTTGTATCAATAGTTTTTTGTTTAATCTCAGGGGAGGGGTGTTTGGCCGATGTTTTTTTCAGCCTGTCTTCGATTTCCTTTAATCTTTTCTGCCCATCATGGAAGTTAGGATTCGCCAACAGAAAATCTTCCAGCAGTTCTTTGGCCAACTGCAGTTTTTCTAATTGATAAGCAATTTCGAATGCGGAATATGTGACTCTCCACTGCAGCACGTTTCCTAAGTTACCCTGCTTCCTGGCCATTAAATAAGCATTAAGAGCTTCCTGGAAAGAACCTTGTTGTTCAAGCGCCAAGCCATAACAGAAGAAAAGGAAACCATCGCCTTCGCCAGAATCTGTATCGTTCTGCTTAAAAAGATTAAAAATGTCCGGGTTCATGTTTGCGACAACCTCTTCATAATCGAGCAGCTTTAATGGATTAAAATCCTCGCTGCCCGATCTCACTTGTTCCAATTGTTTCATTGCTGACAAAAGATCGGCAGAATCAGGACGTTTTGCTAATATATAGAACATACGTTCTTTTGTATTCATTGGGTCGGTTGAATTGATAGGAATATTTTTTAAATTGGCAATAATTCCATTTAAAGCAGTAACAAACTCTGTGCAGGTATTACCCCATGTAAACCGTTTGGAATTCTCGATGCCCTTGTTTATGTGGCTTTCCCGGATATGAGGGTCCTGAACTTTGAGTAAAGCATTCTGCATGCCTGCAACATCATGTATATCAACATACAGTGCATTCTCTCCGGCTACTTCAGGAATAGATGAATTGCGGCAGGTAATGACAGGACAACCTGATTTCATGGCTTCAAGAATAGGAAGTCCGAAGCCCTCATACTGTGAGGGATATACCAGAGCGATTGCGCCACTGTAAGCGATGGAAAGGTCTCTGTCGCTCAGGAAACGAACCTGGCATCGGGTATTTTTAATATAAGATTGAAAGTTTTTTTCGAGCTCTTTTGCTCCTCCTGTACAAAGTATCTCATAATCATATTTATTATCAAGCAGAGAAAATGCCCTGAAAAAAAGATGGGCATTCTTATAGAGTCCCCTGTGTCCAACAATCATAAAATATGGCTTTTGAATGCAGTATTCTTTCCTGAAACTGCTTATCTCATCTGGACTGTTTGGTCTGAATTCTGTAGATACAGCCGGATGCGTAATGTAGATCTCCTTATGTGAATATTGTGGGTAAAGTTTTCTAAAATCATTTCTGGTTGATTCAGAGATCGAAAAATATGCATGTGCTTTTTCGATGGCCTTTGCCTTTGCCCTCCATTCAGGCAAGGACAGGTCCATCCCTGTCAATTCCGGTATCATGTCGTATAACATAAGTGCGCAACGGGAGTTCTCCGGATAAGTGTAGTACGTGGAGATGAAAAGATCAGCTTCTTCTTCATGGCATATTTCTTCAAGATACAACGAATCATCTTCAAAATGTATATTTTCGTATCCTCTGATGTTTCTCCACCTAATCCCCGGAATAAAAGGGGCTGTTGAATCTCTGTCGAGCAGGAGTATCCGATCGGCTAAAGGAGTGAACGACAATTCAGTTAATAGTGATTTCCAGAGGCGGCTGATTCCAAGGGGCCGGTCTTTCTGCAGAAAGAATGTAACCCCATCAATAATGATCTTCTTATGCTTTTTATGTTCGGTAGATTGTAAAGTTCTGATATCCCTTTCTTTTTCTGTTATATGGATGAAATTTTCAATGCCTTCTTTTTTGTCTTTTTTAATTGTATCGCTACTATTTGTCCAGCTGAGAATTTCAAGGAGCAGTTTATCAAGGGTAAAGTGCTCCAGAACATAATTATGTCCATTTTGTGCAAGCTTTAATGAGAATTCCCTGTCCGATGAAAGCAGGCGCACTGCTTCAAGAAGTTCTTCCTTTGTGGAATAGTACAGTAAATGCTCTTTATGTATAAAAAGATTGTCTAATTTTTCTATATCAGTGCGGTTTGTTATTAATGCACAGCCACATGCTAAGGCTTCAGTTACCCTGGATGGATGATATGCAGAGAGAGTCGGCAGATTCACGGCTATCTGATAATTATTGAAGTCCTCTACGACTTTATCAGGCTTTTGTCCCTTAATATATTCAAGAACTTCAACTGCTTTTTTCTCTATGAGGAATTGCATGAACGAACGTCTTTGATCATATGTCTTACTGGTGAAATGCGGAGTGAATTGTCCCCTGAAGAACGGGCGGGCTATTCTGTTTCTGAAATCTTTCTGAATCGAAAAAATTCTGTCATCAACGCCGAGAAGCTGCCACATAAAAGGTTTCTCTGTCTGTTTCCAAAAATCAATATCATTCAGGTCAATATGGACTATACCGTCAATACATTGAGAAGCTGAAAGGGCTGCATCCTTCATGAGATCGTTTTCAAACATAACGCAGCTTCTCTCAATAGCCTCATGTGAAAAGAGTATCTTGTGAATGTCTGCATTTATCCAACGGTCTCGCCATTTTGCCGATGTGTGAAGCATCTGAGAATGCCAGTCAAAGCCGGGGAGGAGTATTATATCGGCCTGGGGATTCAAGAGATATGATAATAAACCGTCGTCGTCGGTCACATCCTGTTCTCCCCACTGAGCCTTTGGTGTGAAAACTCTGTTCAGTATGCCCAGTTTATGTGCCGCATTCGCCCATCCGCCATAAACACCCCATGAATGTGTCCCGGTTGCCTGAAGTACAATATCGACTTTTGGTTTACTGCCTGTATGATGTATTAACAGAGGAGCTGAAATTTTCTCTTCTGCTATGGTAAGAGAAGCTTTTTTGTCAGGCACGAAATATATTCCACGTCCGGCCGGAACATTGTTTGTTAAATTAAGAGATTTTTGATTGAATGAGAAGGTCAATTCATAGGCCTTTTCGATAAGGCTTTTGATATCCTTTCCCATCTCACTTACTAAAGGCTCATTCTTGGCAATGTGGAAAAACTCTACAAGTAAACCCGGCGTTAAGCCCATGCCGGTGCAACGCTGCCTGACTTTATACATTTCCACCCAGCGGTTAAAACCGCTTGATGCCGTCTTTATCTCATCGTACCAACGGAAGGCGGAGAGGAATTCAGCCATGACAACAGCCTCAAATCCCTTGCCTATACGTATCCAGTATTCAACATCGAATTCGTTATTCAGCGACTCATCAAGAAAACCAGCTTCATCAAAAGCTTTTCTGTTGATAAAGACCGATGGCTGGTTTATATAATTTTGACCATCTATTAGGGTGGCTGCGTCAAAACCGACATCAAGCGAGAAGGGTCTGATAATATTCCGATGTTTATCGACTATATAGCCATTGCCGATATATAAGCCGGCCTCCGGATATTTCTGGTAAGCCTGAGCGATATATTTCAAAGTATCCGGATAATAGAAATCATCCGAATTAAGCCAGGCGAGGATATCGCCGGTTGTACGAATGAATCCTTTATTTATTGCATGAGCCTGTCCCCTGTCTTTCTCGCTTATCCAATAAGTGAGATATTGTTCATATTTATTGATTATATCTATGCTTTTATCAGTTGACCCGCCGTCTATGATTATGTATTCGAGATTCGGGTATTCTTGGTTAAGGACACTCTGAATGGTATCTTCAAGAAATTCGCTCTGATTATATGAAGGCGTGACGATGCTGATTTTTGGAAGTTTTTTGGAAGGCATTATTACTCCTCTATCATAAGGTTTTAGAATACAATGAGATTATGTTATTTATTTTTATTATAAGAAGTGACCTCTTTTTATTGCAACTTGCCAAAATGGTTTTAATGGTTTTCACCCATAGACTTTAGAAAGGAAGGTCTGACACAAAATCTTTGACTCTATCTCATGAATCGGCAGTATAATAAGTACTGGGAAAATTTACCGGATGCAGAACATCTACAAATGGATATAAGTAAACGAACATATTCAGCGTAAACAGTTCTTTTATTCTGGTCTTATCCTGTACGTTTTTATGTATAAAAAGGTTCAATAATCTTTCAGCCATAAAACCAAAAACCCGCTTCTGACTGTTGGAAATCTTTTTTTCAATCTCGAACAGTATACTGAAAAGCCACTCCGTGTAACTGACAAAAATATCGTATTTCATGACAAACATATTGAATGCATACAATTTGTCATTGTTTTTAAATATTTCTTGAATGTATGACTTATATTCCGGGTATTTCTTTGAAACAACCTCTATCATTAAATCCCAGTCCTCGGCAATATGGCATTCTTTATAGTGATCTTCAATTGTTCTTCCGCCTAAATGGATTTTTTTGGGTAAAATAATATCGTGCTTGGCTAATAATGATTTAATCATCCGGTTGCTGAATATCTCTTCTATATTCATTATTCCATAATTTTTGTCGAAATATTCAGGCGGGGTAGGAGGAAATACTTCTTCCAGGTTATCATTAAGATTGAAATTAAAATATCTTCTGTAATGACAAAATCCAATGTAATCAGCCCGTATATTTTTCCATACCCAGTAGATGGCTGTTAATTCATTATAATTTTCATTTTTCCCGGAAATATTATCGCCGGTGTCGTCACCGATCATGTCAAGTCGCATATTTGATATTTTTCTCCCAGCCTGGATAGCTGTGAATATTTCATTCTGGTATGTGAAATACGGTTTATGGAATATCGTAAAGATTTTTATAAGGTCGTTCGTCATACTTTCCTGATCCAGATACTTCCCCCTAAATTTTTCAGGCATAAAGGCATTTCATTCATGAATTTACCCCTGAAAAAATGTTCTAAAAAAGTATTAAAAAACTGTATCTTGAATTCATTGTTATACTGAAGGAACGCCCTCATGAAATAAGCCTCATTCCAAGCCCTGCCTTCGTATACCCATTCTTTCGGGTATTCAAAAGGATAAAATATATCATGAAAATGTATATAAACACCTTTTTTCAGATGTGGAAGGATCTCAAAAAAAATAAAATTTACATCACTTCCTGTTTTCACCATATGGGTAGAATCTATGAAAAGAATATCATTATCTGACAAATCTGAGAATGTATTTATCGGGACATCCTGGAGTTTTTGGGGAATGATTTCAATGTTATCTTTATCGGTATCATGAATTAGGGAAAGGAGGAGATCTGGATAGGGATCGATGAAAGTGCATGATATTGTGCTTTTAAAAAAAATATCATTTGTATCCAGCATAACACAAGATGAATAGCCTGAACCCACTTCAATAATTTTTTTTGGTTGTGTATGTCTGATCATGCAATAGAGAATAATTGCATCAGAATATAAATAAGCTGGGTT
>Ga0194126_10001093_pt1 | contig 45786 bp, 40 predicted proteins | sample TA2KigC150mmetaG_FD_148641 | JGI IMG/M metagenome (GOLD analysis project Ga0194126, IMG submission 148641) | Freshwater microbial communities from Lake Tanganyika, Tanzania - TA2015035 Kigoma Deep Cast 150m | ecosystem: Environmental > Aquatic > Freshwater > Lake | place: Tanzania: Lake... | reverse complement strand
ATTGCTGATGCTATGCTTGGCAGGCTTGCACGATGGCTGCGCATAGTTGGGTATGATGTGGCATACGAATCTTCTATCTCTGATGACGACCTTATTGCACGTGCAATTCACGAACGCCGAATTATCTTAACCATGGACAGGAAGCTCACCGAACGTGAATCGGCACGGAATTCCCTGCTTATCAAAAGCCCTTCCTATAAAGAACAACTCAAACAAGTTATTACCCATTACAATATCGATTATAAATCAGGCATTTTTACGCGATGTCTGATTTGTAATGGACTATTAGAGCCTGTTGGGAAAGAGAAGATAAAAGACAAAGTACCACCATATGTTTATTCGACACAGGATGAATTCGATATTTGTCCACAATGCGGCCGTATTTACTGGTCAGGTACACACAGAGTAAAAATGCTGGGAATGCTTGGCGAAATTATGAAGTAATTGATGTTCAGGAATTTCAAAGTTGCAGTTGTAGTGCGAACTAAAGTTCGCATAGTTTCTCTTCCAAAAAAATTTTTCCATTTTCGGTAGAAGGTGTCGCGCCGACCCTCGTGGTCGGTTCATAGCTGGGGGGGATCCCTGCGCTACGTACGCCGATGTTTTTGTAATGTTTACAAATATACAATGTAAAAATTACATAATTTTAGTTTCAATGATGGCTTTTTACAACTGAAGCGATAATTAGTATGCTATTATCTTTATACAACAATTATACTTACAGCAATTATTCACCAATCATATCGCTTCGGCACGTCCATTGCTTCTCTTGCAGACAACATATGATTATTTGCAATACGCTACAAATTTCTCTATAATTTATGAACATGAAAATTCCTATGCAATTCAAATTATCGCTGAAAGAGAAGGCATTCATAGGGATTGTCGCTACACTTATTCCTATCCTTGTTACGTTCGTCCTGATTTACTCCAAAAACAGGGTATATTTGAAGAACCGCGTCCTTGATACCTTGACGGTTATTGCCGAGGCTTATGAGGGGCAGGTCTATCAATTTCTGGAAAAGACAAAAATACGCGCCCGGGATTTTGCCAGCGACGGTTTTATCAGAACCCATCTGCAAAAGGCAATTCATGGCAATCCGTTTGCAGTTAATAAACTTAATAAACACCTCGTTAAGAACAAGCTTTCCCTTGACAAGACAATCAATACCATCAATATCCTTTCTCTGGAAGGGCGAGTGGTGGCTTCTACAAACAACGATGAAATGGGAAAAGATTTGTCCAAAGAGGCATGTTTTAAAGAGGGCAAGAATGCCGTTACTATTGTGGAAAACCGTGCCGGACACAGGGGATTGCCTGAAATTACCATCTCTACGCCTATTTTAACAAAGGAGACAGGCAGGCCTGTCGGTGTGATTGTCAACTATATCTTAATCTCAGAACTCAACAAGCTTTTAACCGGAGAATACGTTAAGGAATTTGGGGCAAGCTCATGGGGCAAAGGGAAAGGGGCATGGAAGACACTTGAGATGTATCTGGTAAATAGAGACAAGCTCATGATTACGAAATCCATATTTGTTGAGGATGCGGTATTGAAGCAGGCAGTTGATACACTGCCCGTCAATTTATGCCTGACATCAAGCGAAGAAATGGCTGGATTCTACAAGGACTACCGCGGCGTGGAGGTGGTTGGCGCATCCATGTACATTCCATCAATGAAATGGGCGCTCCTTGTGGAAATTGACAAGAGTGAGGTGCTTTCTCCGATAAAACATGTGCTCGTTAGCGCTTTAATAACGGCGGCAGTTGTTATTGTAATGATTGTCTTGCTCTTTGCTGGTTTCGTGAAAAAAATGGTAATGCCTCTTCGTAAAATATCCGATGCTGCAAAGAAAATTGCCGGCGGCAATTTCGATGTTGTTGTTCCGGTTCAGACGTATGATGAAATTGGCGTACTGTGTGAATCGTTTAATTACATGATCAACCATATCAATACCAGGACGACGGCGCTTGCAAGAAGCGAGGCGCGCCTTGCCGAGGCGCAGCAAATTGCCCATCTTGGAAACTGGGAATGGGATATAGTTGGAAATGAACTATATTGGTCCGACGAAATTTACCGTATCTTTGGCTTGTTACCGCAAGAATTTGGCGCTACGTATGAGGCATTTTTAAATTGCGTGCATCCCGATGATAGAGAATTTGTGAAAAAATCTGTTAATGAAGCTCTGAATGATAAGAAATCTTATGACATTGACCATCGTATCATTTTGAAAGATACAACTATACGTATTGTTCATGAAAAGGCGGTGGTTATTTACGATGACACGGGAATGGCCGCTCGGATGGTCGGAACGGTTCAGGACATCACCAAACAAAAGCAGTCGTCTGAGGAAATTTATCTATTACAAACAATGACCCTGGCAATCAGCGCATCCAAGGATTTACACGATGCATTTGTCATCACGATACAAAAGATATGTAATTTTTCAGGCTGGGTTTATGGAGAAGCGTGGAAACCGAATCCAGACGGCACACTTCTGGGACGAGATCATGCCTATTGGAGCAGCATCGAAGGTTTTGAGAAATTCAGTGCGTTTTCCGAAGGAATGACCTTTCCTTCGGGCATAGGGCTTCCTGGTCGCACCTGGTTAATGAAACAGCCTATCTGGGTACAGGATATTACACTCGACCCAAATTATTTACGTGCACCGATTGCCCGGGAAGTTGGATTGAAGACCGGAATTGCCTTTCCTGTTATCGCTGACAATGAAGTAGTAGCTGTTATAGTATTTTATCATGTAAAGGCAGAAGAAGAGAATGAACGGCTTATTAAACTTGTTTTAGCTGTGTTATCACAGATAGGTTCGATCATCAGGCGCAAGCGGACAGAGGAGGCGCTGCGCGAAAGCGAAGAGAGGCTTCGTGCTATCCTGGATAACACAACGGCAGTTGTCTACATTAAGGATATTCAGGGTAGATACACCTTTATCAACAGACAGTTTGAAAACTTATTTCACATCAAAATGGATGAAATAAAAGGAAAGACCCCTTACGATTGTTTCCCCAAAGAGATAGCTGCCTCACATATAGAAAATGACCAAAAAGTATTTGAGTCAAAAATTCCCATGCAATTCGATGAAATGGCGACTCATGATGATGGAATACACTCGTACATTTCAATCAAATTTCCACTCTTCGACCCCGACGGGACTGCGTACGCAGTTTGTGGCATCTCAACGGACATTACCGAGAGAAAGCAAATCGAAGAGACCAAAACCAGATTATCTGAAATTACAGAGACAACAACAGATTTTGTTGCGACCTCCACGATAGACGGACGTGTACTTTATATAAACAAGGCGGGGAGAAAATTTATTGGCATTGGTGAGAATGAGGATATTTCGAATTTGAGGATATCTGACTGCCATCCCAAATGGGCAAGCGACCTTATCCTGAACGAGGGGATACCCGACGCAATCCGCGAAGGCGCATGGATTGGAGAAACCGCATTTTTGAGCCGCGACGGTCGTGAAATACCGTTTTCACAGGTAATCATTGTTCACAAAAATCCAGATGGAACCGTGAGGAATCTGTCTACAATAGGACGCGACATTTCAGAGCGTAAACGTTTTGAAACGCAGATTATGTTCATGGCGAACCGCGACCCGCTTACCAATCTCCTCAATCGCCGCCGTTTCCACGAGGACATGGAGAGTTGGCTTGCGCAAACACGGCGATTTGGAATCAAGGGGGCGGTGTTGTTTCTGGACATCGATAATTTTAAATATATTAATGATTCACTTGGCCATCAGGCGGGCGATAAACTCCTTATTGCTATTGCCGATCTGTTGAGAGAACGGCTGCGCGAGACTGATATACTGGCAAGGCTGGGCGGCGACGAATTTGCCATTATCCTGCCCCATGCCGATGTAAGCCTTGCGGAATCGGTTGCAAATCAGATACGTGAATTGGTGCAATATCATACCTCTGTTGAAAAAAATTATCCTCCTGGCATTACCGTGAGTATTGGCATTGCCATGTTTCCCGGTCACGGCGATACCGTGGAAACACTCCTTTCCTATGCCGATCTTGCAATGTACCGGGCTAAGGAAGAAGGGCGCAACCGTGTTTGTGTCTATACATCTGAACAAAAGACACAGATTGAATCGCGGCTGGTCTGGCAAAAAAGCATCCACGAGGCGCTGAACAGAAACAACTTCGTATTGTTTTTACAGCCTATTATAGATATTCGCCAAAACCTTATTATCGGGCATGAGGCGCTGCTGCGGATGGTAAGCGAAAAAGGCGATACGGTTGCCCCGTCCAGTTTTCTTGACATCGCTGAACGATTTGGACTTATTCATGATATAGATCGCTGGGTGGTGAGCAGGGCTATCCGTCTTATTCAAAAGCTTAAGCAGGATAACAAACCTGCATATCTTGAAGTCAACTTATCGGGCAGGTCGTTTGCAGATAAGAAATTATTACCATTGATCAGAAATGAATTGACCGAGACGGGCATTGACCCCTCATCCCTTGTCTTTGAAATCACCGAAACCGCCCTTATTGAAAATATGGCTGCCGCACAGCTTTTTATTGCCGAACTCAAGTCGCTGGGTTTCCGTTTTGCCCTCGATGATTTCGGCATTGGATTTTCTTCGTTTAATTACCTCAAACTTTTGCCTGTAGACTATCTGAAAATTGACGGCAGTTTTGTCAGAAATCTCCCGCACGATACCGTGGATCAACATCTGGTTAAAGCAATGGTGGAGGTGTCACGCGGACTGGGGAAAAAAACCATTGCCGAGTTTGTGGAAAACGAAGAAACCCTGCGCCTGTTGCGGGAATATGGTGTGGATTATGCCCAGGGTTACCATATCGGCAAGCCGCGTCATGTGTCTGAATTATGAGAGGTATAAACACGTATGATCCGTAGTGTAAGTCCGAAAAATTTTGATTGGTTGATGTTTCCGATAATATGCATCATTCTGGCGATAGGGGTGCTTTTTATCTGGAGTGCATCGTCTGAGAAATTTTTATTTAAGCAACTCGTCTGGATTGCGATGGGACTTACCCTTTTTTTTATCCTCCTCTATTTTGACTATCTTTCATTTTCCTCCTATGCATATATCATTTATGCATGCGTACTCTTCCTTCTAATTCTTGTATTGGGTATGGGAGGCGCAGTGAAAGGCTCGCAGCGGTGGTTTTCCATAGGCTCTTTTTCGGTTCAACCCTCAGAGTTCATGAAGATAACCCTGGTGCTTACCCTTGCACGGTTTCTCAGGTACAAGAAGTATGGGATCGGATTATTTGACATCGGGGTTTCTCTCTTGCTGACATTCATACCAATGGCGCTTATTATGAAGCAGCCGGACCTTGGCACGGCGCTGGTTCTGGTTCCTATCTTGCTTTCCATTTTATATACTGCCGGTATCAGGCTGCACCACCTGTTTATACTCATCGGTGCGGGTCTGGCTATATCGCCTTTCGTCTGGATGTTCATGTTGAAATCCTACCAGAAGATGAGGATTATCGGATTTCTCTGGCCAGAGAAGGCTACGGACTGGGGGGCAGGCTACCACAGGCTTCAATCCCTTATCGCCGTTGGCTCAGGAGGGATATTCGGGGCCGGATGGGGAAACGGCACACAGAATCAGATGAAATTCCTGCCGGAGCGTCATACAGATTTTATCTTTGCCGTTATTTCTGAAGAGTGGGGGTTTTTACGGGCATGTTTTATCCTGTTTCTCTACGTCGTTTTCATTACGTGCGGTATTGGTATTGCAAGGAGCACGCGCGAACCATACGGACGACTTGTAGTGATCGGGCTTATCACTATGTTTGCAACGCAAATTGTAGTCAATATTGGTATGACCCTTGGAGTAGCGCCCATTGTGGGGATTACTCTTCCTTTTATCAGTTATGGCGGTTCGTCCATGCTAACTTCCTTTATTGCCCTCTCCATTATCTTTAACATCAAAATGAGGTCGAAGATCGATCTTGCCTCAGAGCGCCATTAGAAACAATGCGGTAGTAGGGGCAGATTTCAAACCTGCCCCTACTGATATCAATTCAAAACGAAACGGGACTTGCTTAATATTTAAATTCTTATTATGATAAAACCACTATGAATGATTTGAAAAATTTTGTAACAGAAAACATCTTACCGCTGGTGGAAATGCCGGGACAGTACATCGGGGGCGAGTGGAACTGCATTGTTAAGAGTCACGCTGATGTCGACGTAAAAGTCGCGCTGGCATTTCCCGATACCTATAGCATTGGCATGTCTCACCTGGGGATCCAGATTCTTTACGGACTCCTCAACGAGCGGGCAGACACGGTCTGCGAGAGGGTATTTGCACCTCTGGATGACATGGAGTCTCTCATGAGGAAACACAAAATCCCACTTTTTTCGCTTGAGACTTACACTCCTTTGAAAGAATTCGATCTGGTGGGTTTTTCACTCCAGTATGAGTTGTCTTATACTAATGTTTTAAATATGTTGAATCTCGCAGAGATTCCTATCATGGCCTCTGAACGTGACGAAACAGACCCGCTCATCATTGCAGGCGGGCCGTGTGCCATCTCTCCGGAGGCAGTTGCAGATTTTATCGACATTTTTCTTGTCGGTGACGGGGAAGAAAGCCTGCCGCAACTCATTGAGTTATATAAGGACATGAAGCGCAAAAAACTTTCCCGTAAGGAGAAGATCATTTCTATAGCCCAAACTCTGAGAAATGCCTATGCCCCGTCGCTCTATGAGGTCTCTTATTATCAGGACAACACAATACGTGAAATATATCCAAAAATATCCGGTCTGCCGATGCTTATAAGGACAGCCTCAGTAAAGGATTTAAACAAGACGTATTATCCAACCAAACCCATTGTGCCGTATGTAAAAACCATTCACGACCGCATTACCATCGAGGTCATGCGCGGCTGTACGCAGGGATGCAGGTTTTGTCAGGCCGGTATGAGCAAGCGTCCCACGCGGCCGCGTACGGTAGAAAATATCTTAAAGCTGGCAGAGCTTTCTTATGCGAATACCGGACATAACGAGATTTCCCTGGCGTCCCTTTCTATCAGTGATTATCCGTTCTTAAAACGTCTGATGGAACAGATGAACCAGGTTTTTGTTCCAAGACACGTAAATATCTCTTTCCCTTCCTTACGGGTGAATGAGCAGCTTGTCCTTTTACCTTCCATGCTTAACACGGTTCGCAAGTCTGGGCTTACCCTGGCGCCGGAGGCGGCGACTCCTAACCTGAGAAAGATTATTAATAAAAATATTACCGATGAAGACCTTTACAAAGGTATCGAAGAGGCATTTAAACAGGGTTGGAATTTGGTAAAACTTTATTTTATGGTTGGGCTTCCTACGGAAACAGATGACGATATCGACGCCATTGCACGGCTTGCCTATAATGTTTCTGACCTGAAAAAGGGTATAAATGGCTCTTTCGGGCAGGTCAATATCAGTATAGCGCCCTTTGTGCCCAAGGCGCATACCCCTTTCCAGTGGCACCCGATGATAACCTTGCAGCGGATAAAAGAGATCAAGAACAGGTTGTTTGACAGGATTCGGAGAAAAAGCATTCGCATAAAATTTCACAATGCGGAGCGCAGTATCCTGGAAGGCATTTTTGCGCGGGGAGACAGAAGGCTGGGAAGGGTTATTTATCAGGCGTGGCAGGATGGATGCAAGTTTGATGCATGGGAAGAACATTTTCACTTCCCAAAATGGCTGGATGCGTTCCAGAAGGCTGGAGTTGATTGGACATTTTATGCACATCGCCAGAGAAATGACGAAGAGGTCTTCCCCTGGGACCATCTCAGTTGCGGCGTGATAAAGCCTTTTCTTATGCACGAAAGGCGGAAATCTTTACATGAGGAAATTACCCATGATTGCCGTACAGACGAGTGTCCAGAATGCGGAAGCTGCGCACGTTCCATGAATTTTTGTGCTGTTTAAGGCTAAAATTATTATGGTGAACGTTTATGTTGGTCTGGGGTCGAATATAGGAAATCGAGAAAGAAATTTATTTTACGCCTATGACCGGATTATTACCATCAAGGGAGTAAAGCCTGTAAAACTTTCGCGATTTTACGAGACAGCGCCGGCAGGCGGGCCTCCACAGCCGATGTTTTTGAATGCTGTTCTTAGTATTGAGACTGCAATATCTCCCTTTCGACTGCTCAAACACTTCCAGGGTATAGAAACCATTCTGGGCAGGGTCCGGACGGTAAAATGGGGTCCCCGCACGATTGATATTGATATATTGCTGTATGGTGATAAAATCATAAACAGAGATAGCCTTGAAATTCCACACCCATTGATGCATACACGGTTATTTGTTTTAGAACCATTGGTTGAGATCGACCCCGATGTGATTCATCCCCTGTTGAAAAAGACAGTTTTGCAATTATATAACGAATTATGTTTTCGAGATTAGACAACTATATACTGAGGGCTTTTATTCCCACGTTCTTCCTGTGCCTGCTTATTATTTCAGGAATATACATCATCATTGACCTCCTTCAGAAACTGGATGATTTTCTTGAGATGGGAGGCGAAGCCTTTATTACAGGGTTACGATATTATGTATATCTCTTTCCCGTGATTATTTTTCAGCTTTTCCCTGCTATTACTTTAATAGCAATGGGTATTGTGCTGGTAAAATTATCCAGAAACCGGGAAATACTCGCCATGCAGGTTGCCGGTATCTCACTATACAGAATATTGCTTCCTGTCTTCATTGTGACAGTCGTTTTATCATTTGCTTCACTTGGGAATCAGGAGTGGGTTGTTCCGCGGTTTGCTGAAAATCTGGAAACAATAAGGCAGACTTCTTTTACCAGTGCTGTCACAAAAAATCTGCTTCTGGATGACAAGGAAAACAACGCCTTGCTTCGTGTTTGGAAATATGACAAAAAAACGCAACGCATGCACTCCGTATTTATTCTTGCCCGGTATGAAAATAAAAAAAAGAAATTTACCCTGAGCGCAGACGAAGGACGATGGCTGGGTAACGATACATGGTTGCTTACAAAGGCGGTAAAGCACATTTATGACGAACGCGGGAGATGGGTTGCGCCTGTACAACAAATCGACAGTCTGGAGTTTGAATCTACGATAACTCCTATGGAACTGGGGAAAATAAAGTTGGACCCGAGTTTGTTAAATTTTGAGCAATTAAAGGAACTCTGTAAAACCGAACCTGATAATCCGAGAAATAGTCTCTTGTTTCATTCCAGAATCTCGTATACCCTTACTCACTTTGTGTTGCTTTTGCTGGGTATCCCTCTCGTTGTCGGATTTGAACGACTGAGTAAAAATTTGTTTTTGCGGGTGGGGTTGTGTGTCCTTGTTTGCGGCATTTTCTATTCTCTGACTTTTGTCTGCTCAAACCTGGGAACCACAGGAATGCTTCACCCCATACTGGCAGCCTGGTTGCCTACCGTTATTTTTGGTTCAGTGGGATTGTTGTTTTTTGATATGATGAATATGTGATATGGCTATAAGCGATTATGTACATGCCTTATTAGACCTCTTTTATCCCCGATCCTGCCTCCACTGCAAACGGAATTTGAACGATTCTCACGAACTCTATATTTGTGGGGATTGTAATAGACAGATTCCCTATGTTAATGAATTTCACTGTATGCGCTGTGGGTCGGCCACAGGACCCTATAGTGCATTGACGGCGAAAGAAGGTTGTTCTGTGTGCAAAGGAAAGCATTTCCACTTCGACACCATGACAGCCGTTGCTCATTACGATGGCGTTATGAAGACGCTGATACACAAGTTTAAATATGCCAGGCAGAAATTCTTGTTTCGCATATTGAATGATTTCGTGATAGCACATAAAAAACTGAAAGAGATTGTTCCGGACATAGATGTTGTCGTACCGGTGCCGCTTCATTGGTTTAAAAAAATACATCGGGGGTTCAATCAATCCGAACTCCTGTCTCTGGGAATTCAAAGATATTTTTCGAAACCCATGTCCACAAACAACCTCTGTCGTATTAAAAACACGGAGTCGCAGACACATCTATCAAAAAGTCAACGGCAGGTAAATATCCACAACGCTTTTTTTGTTAAATATCCACGGTCATTTCAGGGGAAAAAGATTTTACTGGTAGACGATGTCTTAACTACCGGGGTAACCGCATCGGAGTGTTCGAAAAAACTGAAAGAATCCGGCGCAAGATCCGTTCATTTACTTGTTCTGGCAAACGCAGAATATAATAGTTAATATAATTAGACATGTAATTTTAATTTCCTTGACTGGTAATTTTATAATAAGTAAAATTGTACATTTTAGAATATTCGAATATTTTATATTTAAGAAAGGATTTTGCCCTTGGAAAATATTACCATAGTTGCCAGGCATTTAGATATAACGGAAGCAATTAAAAATTATGCCTTGCAAAAGGCCGAAAAAATAAAAAAATTTTTTGAATGGATACTGCAGATACAGATTACACTGGACATCGGCGGTGACAATAGTCATATCGTTGAAATGATTGTTTCCATTTCGAGAGGACCTACGTTAGTTGCGGAGGCGGCGAACCCTGACATGTATCGCGCGATTGACCTGGTAGTGGATAAGATAGAAGCGCAACTAAAAAAACATAAAGGGAAAATCCAATCGAGGATTGTCCGAAGAAAAAGGCCTGCAACTACTGAAATGGAGGGTCCTGAAAGTGAACAGGAAGCATAATGGAAAGCAATTCTATTGGAGGAATTTTGTAGTATGAAATTGACCGATTTTATTGTAGAAGACGCCATTATTACTGAACTCAAAGCTACCGATAAAGAGTCCGTAATTAAAGAAATGGTGTGCGCACTGAAAGATGTGCAGAAGATCAATAGCAAGGATGTTGAAAACGTCATCAAATCTCTTATGAAGCGTGAGGAATTGGGCAGCACGGGTATAGGGAAGGGCGTGGCTGTCCCGCATACAAAACATGACTGTGCTAAAAAGATTATTGGAACGATTGCACGATCAACGCAAGGAGTTGATTTTAACGCCCTGGATGGAGAGTCGGTACATCTCTTCTTTCTTTTGCTTTCCCCGAATGATTCTGCAGGTTTACATCTTGCCGCACTTGAAAGAATATCAACCGTTATCAGAGACAATGATTTCCGCCGCTTTATGCGTGAGGCTAATGGTAAAGCCGGGATGATTGAGATATTAAAAGAGGTTGACGGTATCCACGTTTAATCCAAAATGCCTCCATTTCCCCTTTTGGTAAGGGTTTGAAAGGGGATTTTATTTACTTAGCCAGTTAAATTGTTTATTCCTGTAAAAAATAAACTTCCCGGGTCTCGTATTATTTTAAAGAGACGCAGGATTCTGTGTAAAATTTAAAAAGATATACGTAGTGAGAATGGTTTCTTATGGATATGTTTGTTGTAAATTCTAAAGCATTAGAACGAAAAGTAAAAATCTCTAATTCCAATGGGATGCATGCCCGGCCTGCCACCAAATTTGCTGAAATTGCCAATAAATATAGCTCGGAAATTCACGTAAAAACAAAGAATAAAGAGGTCGAGGGCAAAAGTGTTATTGATCTCTTAACACTTGGGGCGGAAAATGGCACAGAAGTAGTAATTTGTGCAAAGGGGATAGATGCGGCAGAGGCGCTGGATGCGCTGGAAGGGCTGGTGAAAAGCAAGTTTGAAGAGGAATTCATGGAAATTAGAAAGGGGATCGCAGTCTCTCCTGGCGTCGTGATTCGCGAGGCTTTTATGTTTGAAAGTGAAGGGTACCGCATTCCGCGCCATATTATAAGAAAAGAAGAGGTCGAGAGTGAGATTGTTAGGCTTGAAAAGGCCATTGAAGATTCAAAAAAAGAAATCGACGATTTGGAGAAGAAGGTATCCGAAGACCTGGGTTCTGAAATCGGCTCAATCTTTGGCACCCATAGAATGATTTTACAGGATACGCGTCTGAAAAATGAAGTTATTGAAAAAATAAAGAAGGTTAATTTTACACCAGAATTTGCCGTATCTCTGGCGTTGCGTGTTTACATCAGAAAATTTCAGGACGTTAACGATACTTATCTGGCAGAAAGAGTGAGTGACATCTTTGATGTCGAAAGAAGGCTTTTAAGAAATTTGTTGGGTGAAAAAAGGGAAGAGCTTAAGAACCTTGCACAGGAAGTGGTGTTGGTAGCGCACGATCTTACCCCCTCGCAAACAGCATCGCTTGATACCGAAAAAGTTAAAGGATTTGCTACGGATGTGGGCGGGAGGACGTCGCATACTGCCATTGTTGCCCGTGCCTTGGGTATACCTGCCGTGGTGGGACTTGGCACAATTACAACAGACATCTTTGGCGGTGATACCGTAATTGTTGACGGCAATCATGGTATTGTTATTGTTCGGCCTGACGCTGAAACATTAGCAACGTATCAGAGCAAGGCCAAAAGTATCCATGTATTTGAGGAAAAATTAGCTACAGAACTAAAGGACCAACCATCTACAATGAGGGACGGCAGACATATAGGCATTTATGGAAATATCGAGTTTCCAAAAGACATTAGTGTTAACGTAAAATACGGCGCGGAGGGAATCGGACTTTACAGAACAGAGTTTCTTTACTTAGGCTCGCCCAGACCGCCGACTGAAGAGGAACATTTAGAGGCGTATACCACGGTTGTGCGAGAATTAAAGGATAAGCCCGTCATTATCAGGACTCTTGATTTAGGCGCTGACAAATTTACGTATGGAGATGACAGAAAAGAAGGCAACCCCTTTTTGGGTTGTCGTTCCATTCGTTATTGTTTTGAAAATCCATCTATATTTAAGATACAACTCAGGGCAATTTTAAGGGCTTCAGCCCTGGGAAATGTAAAAATCCTATTCCCCCTCATCTCCTCGCTTCAAGAGTTACGGCGTGCAAAGCAAATGGTCTGGGAGACGATGGAAGAATTGGACAAGGAGAAGATTCCATTCAGCAGAAACATCAATATGGGGGTCATGATTGAAGTTCCTTCCGCTGTTATGATTGCCGACATGCTGGCAAAAGAATGCGATTTTTTTAGTATCGGCACCAACGACCTTATTCAGTATTCTCTGGCAGTTGATAGAAATAATGAACGGGTAGCTTATCTCTATTGCCCCGTGCATCCTGCAATTTTAAGGCTTTTAAAAATTGCAATAAAAGCGGCTGCGGACAATAACATTCCCGTTGGGATATGCGGGGAAATGGGAAGTGAAGTTGAATATGCCGTGCCGCTCATCGGGTTAGGTCTCACAGAGTTCAGTGTGTCACCGGCGACGATCATACCGGAAATTAAAAAAATAGTCCGGTCTGTTACTTACGAGAAGGCGAAAGAAGTGGCGGATACGGTGTGTCAATTTGATGACCCGGAAAAAACAATTAATTACCTAAGGAATATTGCTATAGAAATATTGCCCGAGGCTTTTTAATAACCAAAATATCCTTGACAGGATGAAATAGCGTTATTAGAATTCATCATAAGTATTTTAATTTATTATATTTGAAGTTTTAAAAAGGTGAATAGACGATATTCTGAAAATACGTATTCGGTTTGCTAAATCAAGCGATATCCGCTTTATCTCTCATCATGATTTGATGAAGGTCTTTGAAAGGGCTATCAGAAGGGCTAACATACCTATTGCAATGTCCGGAGGTTTTAACCCTCACCCCAGGTTGTCTTTCCCTTTAGCCCTGAGTGTTGGAATAACCGGCAAGGATGAAGTTCTGGAAATTGAATTGCTCCAATCAGTGCCTTCCGGGTCTTTGGTTGAAAGCTTGGGCAGACAACTACCAAAAGAAATTCAAATTCTGTCGGTAGAAGCCATACCGCTTTCTTCAAAGACTCCTGTTCGTGATGTAACGTACGAGATTATTTTCAAGGAGACGGGGTTCTTAAAAACCCTAAAGATTAGCGAATTTCTCCAACAATCTGCTATAGTAGTTAATCGCACGAAAGATGGATATCAAAAACCTTTTGATATTCGACCATCTATTCAGGAAATCACGGTAACACCTAACGGCTTGATGTTGTCAATTAAAATGATATCTGAAGGCATGGCAAGACCCGAAGAGGTGCTCCATGCCTTATGTGGAAACGAAAAAAAAGAGCTCTTTGAAATTATAAGAACAAAGGTCAACTTGTTTTCTTCTGCCTGACTGAGGGAAAAATCATGGATAAAAGGATGCTTATTAATGCAGTTGAAACTGAAGAGTGCCGTATTGCCATTTTAGAAAATAATGTTTTAGAAGAACTTTACATTGAAAGGAGTTCGCGGGGACAGATTGCCGGAAATATTTACAAAGGAAGGGTCGTGAACATTGAGCCCAGTATTGAAGCGGCATTTGTTGATATTGGACTCAAAAAAAACGGGTTTCTCCACGTATCGGATGTTTTACCTCATCGTGGTAACGGGAGTTCTTCGTCAGAAACGGATAGCCATGCTAAACATCATCGGGAATCCCACAAGATACGGGATATTTTGCGTCAGGGACAGGAGGTGCTGGTTCAGGTAACGAAGGAGAGTATCGGCGCAAAGGGACCCAGTCTGACATCCTATATCAGTCTGCCCGGAAGGTATTTGGTTTTAATGCCTGATGTGCCCCGTCTCGGGGTTTCCAAAAAAATCACAGACGAAGAGGAACGGCAGCGATTAAAGACTATCCTGGAAGGCTTGAGTCCTCCTCAAAATATCGGTTTCATCATACGAACGGCAGGGGCGCTGCAGACTAAAAAGGAAATCCACAAGGATTTCCATTATTTATTAAGGCTGTGGAAAAATATCGAAAAACGGGCAAAAGACGTTAGCGCGCCTGCGGCCATTTATCAGGAAAGCGACCTTGTTATCCGCGCTATCAGGGATATTTTTTCTGCTGACATACGGGAAATCATCGTTGACTCGGAACCTGTTTACGAAAGAACGCGCGATTTTCTTCGTATCATTATGCCCAAATATGAAAAAATTTTAACCCTTTACAACGAAAATAAGCCATTATTCCACAAATATGATATTGAAAAAGAAATTGAAGGAATAAACTGCAAAAAAATCCCTTTGCCGCGCGGAGGGTCGATTATAATCGAACAAACCGAGGCGCTGGTTGCGATCGACGTTAACAGCGGTAAATTCAAAGAGGAGAGCGACCCTGAAGAAACGGCCTTTAAGACCAATCTTAAAGCCGCAAAGGAAATTACACGGCAAATACGGTTGCGGGATATAGGAGGTGTAATTGTAATCGACTTTATTGACATGCGGGAGGAATCGCACATCCACGCCATCGAGAAGGTACTCACAGATGCATTAAAACGGGATAAGGCTCGCACGAAGATGCTCAAGATGTCAAAATTTGGTACCATAGAACTCACCAGACAAAGGATTCGTTCGAGTCTTCGTGACGTTCTTTTTGAGGAATGCAAGCTTTGCCGGGGCACAGGTTACAGCAAAACGGTTGAAAGTCTTTGTTTAAACGCCATGAGAGATATAAAATTTGCTATTCATTTGCCGCAGATTGCTAAAATCGAAATTCTTGCAAATCCAGAGGTAACCAATTATCTGCAAAATCAAAAAAGAAGGCAAATGATTGAAATCGAGGAGTCTTATAATAAGAAGATTAACATCTTCAGTACAACAAATCACGAATACGGCAAAATAGAGATTCGTTTTTTTAATAATAAAGACGAACCTGTTGTGGTATAATTATAAAATAAATTTATCTGTATTAAATCTGAAAATTGAAAGGAGAAAATAATAGATGTACGCAATAATAAAAGATCGGGGAAAACAGTACAAGGTCAGGGCTGGTGAACGCCATCTCATCGATCTCAAAGCCGATGCCCAGGTTGGAGAAACTTTGGAATTTGACGACGTTTTAGTTTGTTCTGATGAAGAAGGGGATACAACCTTTGGTACCACAGCGAATAAAAACGCAAAAGTTATTGCAGAAGTCGAAGGTATGAAAAAGGGCGTAAAATCAATGACAATAAAGTTTCGCAGGAGAAAGGAATCAATGACCAGAAGAGGGCATCGTGAAAAATATACCAGGATAAAAATTAAAGAAATTCGATTGGCTTAGGGGTCAATTTTCTTGCGGGTTTGGTAATTTTCGATATATTTTTTCAAAACGGAGGGTAGTAATATGGCACATAAAAAAGGACAAGGTTCTTCAAAGAATGGAAGAGACAGTAATCCCCAAATGCGGGGCGTGAAGAGATACGGCGGACAAGTTGTAACAGCCGGTTCTATTATAGTCCGTCAATGTGGAACAAAATTCAAGCCTGGATTGAATGTTGGTATTGGAAGGGACGATACGCTTTTTTCCAAGGTGGATGGCGTGGTGAAATTCGAGACAAGACGCCGTGTAAGCGTCTACTCAGCGCCCAATTAATATTTTTAGTTTCATAGCGGCTTTTTTCGGTATGCTACGGTGAATGCATACATATTCTAATACAGGAGATTTTGCGTAAAGGGTGCTTATAAAATGCACCCTTTGTATTTTTCAGACCATGTTTGTTGATGAAGCAGTCATATTCGTAAAAGGGGGGGATGGAGGAAACGGCTGTGCAAGTTTCCGAAGGGAGAAGTACATTCCTCATGGAGGGCCTGACGGAGGGAATGGAGGTAAAGGAGGAGACGTTATATTTCATGTCAGTGATAAAATTGATACGTTGCTGGACATTACTTCCCGGGTTAAACATATTGCAGAAAACGGGGATCATGGGAAAGGTTCTACGAAAAGAGGAAAGGACGGCAAAGACCTCAGTATCGATTTACCCAGAGGCACAGTAGTTAAAGATAAAGAAAGTGGCCGTATCTTGAAAGACATGAGTACCGTTGGAGAAAGCATTATCATTGCACGAGGAGGAAGAGGAGGAAGAGGGAATAAACACTTCGCAAGTTCCACCAATCAGGTGCCACGCCAGGCAGAAAAAGGCAAACCCGGTGAAGAGCGCTGGTTGACCCTTGAGTTGAAGTTGCTTGCGGATGTCGGCCTCATCGGAATGCCCAACGCGGGGAAATCGACGTTGCTCTCCCGCATATCTGCTGCAAGACCCAAGATTGCAGATTATCCTTTCACCACACTGCAACCTCAATTAGGAATTGTAGAGGTTGAGAATTGCCGGCGATTTGTTGTTGCAGACATCCCGGGTCTTATTGAAGGTGCGCATAGTGGAATAGGACTCGGTGATGAATTTCTGCGTCATATTGAAAGGACGAAATTATTAGTGCATCTTTTGGATGTCTCACCCTTTGCAAGGATGAACCCCTCGGATGCGTACAGTATCGTTCGGAATGAATTAATACAATATAACCCGAAACTTGCTGAAAAAAAAGAAATTATCATTGCAAATAAAACCGATCTTTTGGACACAGCAGGCAGTAGCAAGTTTATTCAAACACTGGAAGAAAAAATTTCCAAACCCGTTTGTCCTGTCTCTATGGTTACCGGCAAAAACATCGGCAATCTTATAAATATGATTATAAGCGCTTTAAATGAGATCCAGTCCCAAAAGAGCGAACTCCTATGTGGCTAGCAATCGACATCGGCAATACAAATATCCATATCGGGATATTTGAAGACGCTGTTCTGCATTCCTCTTATTCAGTGAAAACTGAAATTTCTCGTCCGCTTCTGGAAAATTTAAAAAATACCTTAAATCCGGCCACCCTTACCAAACCACAGGCAGTTGTCATATCGTCTGTTAATCCAAAAGGAGAAGTTTTTGTCGTTGAATATATCCAAAAACATTTCTTTGTAAATCCCCAATTTATTGGAAAAGACATTCCGATTCCCATGCCGGTTCTGACCGACCAGCCGGAAAAGGTGGGTGTAGATCGTCTGGTGAATGCGCTTGCAGCATTTGGAAGGACAAAGAGCTGGACGATAGTCGTTGATGCGGGTACTGCAATAACTATTGATGTGATAAACAACGACGGCGCTTTTATGGGAGGCATTATTGCCCCCGGTATGGGCATATCTTCAAAGGCGCTCCATCATTTTACGGCTCTTTTGCCGGAAATAACTATTGAGAAACCAAAAAGTGTTTTTGGGAAAAATACAAAGGATGCAATAAACTCCGGCATTTACTGGGGCACAGTCGGTATGGTAAGCAGGCTTATAAATATGCTTTGTGATGAGCTGAAATGTCAGCCGGCGATAATAGCAACGGGAGGGGATGCGCAGTTGCTGTCGCCGGAAATCCCCCAAATTACCGCCGTAATCCCTTCTTTGACATTGGAGGGAATCAAAATTGTGTATAAAAGAAATCTTGCTTCAAAGATACGAAATTAACGTTGCTTGATTTTTTCGACCAATTTTCTATATCGAACGTCTTCTCTGAGATATGCCAGATCCTTATCCCTTTCCAGATGACGAAAGTCTTTATATCCTAACATAATTGCCTTTTCCAGGGCATCAAATGCGGCATCAGTATTTTTGAGCAATGCATAACTGCATGCAAGGTTATAATGGATTATAGGGTCTTTTGGTCTGAGACTGCATAATTTTTGATCAATCTGAAGGCCTTTTTCATACATTCCATGCGTGGTATACGCATTGCCTAAATACATAAGGCAATCGATATAATTTGGATTTTTTTCAAGGATGCCTTCGAGAAACCAAATAGTAAATTCTTCACCTTCTTTTTTAAACGCACCCGACTTAATGGTGAATTCGTAATTTGGCAACGTAATCGAGTTGAAAAATCTGTTTTTTACTTTTGTTTCCATAGATATACTCTTTAGGAAGAATAAACGTTAATGAAGTTTTCATCAAATTCTGGTAAATTCTTATAATCATTCAGGATTGTGTTGCTGATTATAGTAGTTGCTCTTACGTAAATATATTTATAAAATATGTCGTTGTCAAGTGCAAGTATAGAGTTTTTTATTCGTAGGGGTCCCGGAGGGTACAAAATGCCAATAGATAAAGAACTAATAAAAAGTAAAATCCACAGCAGGGAAGACATTTCACTGAAAACCATTGCCGACATTGTGGCATATAAGATGTCGGAAAGTCCGGAAGATATGGGGCCTGAATCAAACTTTCTGGCGGCTGCCGAATCTGTGGCACAATACGTGTCAGAAAAATTTAAAGATATGGATTCCTTCAAAAATCAATTGGCTCAACTTGATAAGGGAATGAAATCCATTAATCAATTCGCTGATACGGTGTTTAATTACTATCAGGACAAGCAACTCCTGAGCTTTGAAATCGTTAAGACTATGATTTCAAGAGTAAAAGACGTTAACCTAAAAATGATTACCGATATTGTGGCTTATAAAATTTACCAGAGTCCGGATGATAAGGGGCCGGAATTAAACTTTATATCCGCCGAAACGTTTGTTGCCCAGTATATATCAGATAATTTTAAAAATTTACGTGAATTCAGAAGGTGCCTTGCAGACCTTGGGAAAGGCGCATACGCGCTGGAGGCATTTGCTGATTTGGTATATAAATATTATTGTCAGAAGAAGAACTAATGAAAAATTATCCATGTATACGTACGAAACTTCCCGGTCCTAACGCAGCTCAATACCTGGAAAAGGAAAAAAAATTTGTTTCCCCGTCCTCGACAAAGAGTTACCCATTGGTGGTAAAAAGCGCAAAAGGTATGGCCGTTACGGACGTTGATGATAATGTTTTCCTCGATTTTACAGCGGGTGTTGCTGTTTGCAATACCGGTCATAATCACGATCAGGTAGTATCTTCAATCACCAACCAGGCAGACACGCTTATTCACATGTCCGGCGCTGATTTTTATAATCCCCTGCAGATTGAGCTGGCGGAAAAACTCTCAGCAATCTGTCCTGGCTCTTTTAGCAAACGGGTTTTCTTTGGGAATTCGGGCGCTGAATCCGTAGAAGCAGCGTTTAAACTTGCGCGCTACCACACCAGGCGCAGCATTGTCATTGCCTTTTACAATGCCTTTCATGGAAGAACCATGGGGGCGCTTTCTCTGACAGCGAGCAAATTAAATCAGCGCAAACATTTTCTGCCATTGATTCCGGAGGTTATTCACATTCCGTATGCATACTGTTACCGCTGCCATTACGGTCTGACTCCCGATAATTGCAATATGGCATGTGTAACCTGGATACGGGAAGAACTATTTAAAACGAAGGTACCTCCGGAAGACGTAGCTGCAATTTTTGTCGAGATTATTCAGGGGGAAGGCGGATATGTTGTACCTCCAAAAGAGTTCCACAAGGCGCTCTACCAGTTGACGCGTGATTATGGAATTCTTTATGTTGCCGATGAAGTCCAGTCGGGTATGGGGAGAACGGGCAGGATGTTTGCCTCCGAGCATTTTGGCATAGTTCCTGATATTATTACCATTGCCAAGGGTATAGCATCTGGACTTCCATTATCTGCCACGGTTGCATCGGAGAAAATAATGAATTGGCTGCCAGGCAGCCATGCAAGCACATTTGGTGGCAATCCCGTTAGCTGTCAGGCAGCGCTTGCAACGATCAAGCTTCTTGAAGACGGACTCATAGACAATGCGGCCAAACAAGGCGCTTACATGATAAACGAATTAAAGAAATTAGAACGCACATATCCCATCATTGGAGATGTCAGGGGGCTGGGGCTTATGCTTGCTGCCGAAATTGTAAAAGATAAAGAGACAAAAGAATATGCGCCAGAAGCGCGGGATAGCGTTATACAAAAGGCATTTTCAAAAGGGCTTTTGCTCCTGAGTTGTGGACGGAGCGCCATCCGCTTCTGTCCGCCCCTTATTCTCACGAAGGACGATGCAGGCATAGCCTTATCCATTTTTGAAGAATGTCTGAAAGCTGCAATGCAAAGTAAATTTTAACCTTATGAGAACATGAAATTTATTGAATCCGAAACATTGGAACTTAAAAAATCTACTTCTGAGATTAAAGAGGCGGTCATATCAATCGTGTCCATCCTCAATAAAAATCAGCATGGCGAATTGTTTTTTGGAATTAAAAACAACGGTGTCGTTATTGGTCAGAATGTAGCCGAAAAAACAATCCGTGATGTATCAAAATCCATTGCTGACAACATTGAACCAAAAATTTATCCTCACATAAGCCATATTAAGACAGACAGGAAATCATGCATCAAAGTCCGGTTTAAAGGCAATGATATTCCATACTTTGCATATGGCAGGGCGTATATCAGGGTTGCTGATGAAGACCGGCAATTAAGCGCTAAAGAACTTGAAAAGCTGATTCTCAGAAAGAACAAGGATAAATTAAGATGGGATACTGACCTTTGTAAAGAAGCAAAGTTTACAGACATAAGCGCAAAGAAAGTTAAGTCTTTTTTGAAAGGCTCAGGGCTGAAATATGACACTGTAAACAACGCCCTTGAAAAATTAAGGCTTATGTCTGATGGAAAGCCCCTCAATACAGCCGTAATCTTATTTGCCAAAAAACCTCATGCATTTTTCCCCAATGCACGTCTCAGGTGCGCTGTTTTTGGCACAATAGACACTTCGTTTACCATTGACATGCAGGATTTTGAAGGAGACATCTTCTACCTGATCGAAAAAGCTGAAGGATATATCCTGAAAAATATTCATATCGGCATGAAGCTGGAAGGTCTGAGGCGGGTGGATGTGCCTGAGATTGACAAGGCAGCTTTCAGAGAAGCCATAATCAATGCCTTTTGCCATAGGGATTACCGTGAGTTTGATTCTGTTAACATCGCTGTTTTCAAAGACCGTGTTGAGATAAGGAGTCCGGGGCTGCTTTATGGCGGACTGACCATAGAGACCATCAGGACAAAGATGGTTTCAGAGAGAAGAAACGAGTTGATTGCAGAGATGCTTCATCGTGTTCATTTCATCGAGAAATGGGGCAGGGGTATAAAGCTAATACTTTCGAAAGAACCGGATACCAAATTTAGTGAAGTGGGGACTAAGTTTATCACCACATTTATACGGAAAAGCTATTATGAGAGTAAGAAGGTAGTAGAAGGGGTCGAAAAAGGCGGTGAGAGGTCGGAGAAAAGGTTGGTAGATGGGTTGGCAGAAAAGGGGGTAGAAAAGGGGGTAGAAAAGGGGGTAGAAAAGGGGGTAGAAAAATTATCAGCAAATGAAAATTTAATTTATACTTTGATAAAAAATAATCCCTATATAAGCAAGATTGAAATGATGTCTCATGGGAAACTAACCAAAAAAACTGTTGAATATAATTTAGAGAAGCTGAAAAAGAAAGGCGTCCTCAAACGTGTTGGCCCCGACAAAGGCGGGTATTGGGAAGTGGTGAAGAAATGAAAGACGTGAAAAAAGAGAAGGATTGTATGTAGATGATGGGTAAAAATAATTATCAGGATTGGACCAAAGAAGACTTAATTCAGGAAATAAAGCGGCTGAAAGCGTGGAGATACGTTGCTCTACCAGCAGGAGGATGTCTAAACCCTAAGTTTGTGATGGTTGAAACTATAGATCGCTTCCTACTTTTTATACTGGATTTGATATGGGATTAAAAGTGCTTAATCTGAAATCTGTATATTTCTCTGATCAAGATAATTTACTTACGAAGTTTTACCTTCCAGTCTTATCTAATTCGATAAAGTATGACCGGATTGCAGGATATTTCTGTTCCGATTCTTAGCGATAGCGGCAAAAGGGATTTCGAAGAATTAATTTCATATGATAGATAATCAAACCACATTGTTAAATAAACTTATTGATAAATGTACAAATCCAGGGGAGGTAACCTCTTTCTATCGGTTAATAAATAACACGGATGATCCTGGTAAATTATACGAAATATTGGGACTTAGAAAGGAGCATTTTACAAACATCGCCATTGAAACATTAGATATTTTAGAAGGCGAAAAAGCTTTTAAAGCTGGTTGGCTTGATTTCAAATGGAAACTGTCGGCATTCTATACCGTTCAAGATGTTTTTGATGCCCCACTTTATAAACTACAGGACGAAAAAAGCTTGTTTCATCAATGGTATTTCTATTATGAAAGCAGGTACCTCCTTATAGAAACTATTATGTGTGGCTTAAACGGCTTCACGGCTTCTATTGGTTTGCTTCTACGACTCTTCTTAGAGTTTAATATCTTACAGACTTATTTCTATGGGAAACTTAGGGAGTCTCAAGATTATGGATTGTTAGAAAATTACTTTAAAAATCGCTTTAATCCGAGATGGAACACCATATTGAACAAGCCAATGCCGCCGGATAACTTTTGCAAACCTATAAAAAAGCGATTAGATACCCATCTTAAGGGATTATCTGAATCTTCTGCACACCCGTATCAACCAATTCATTCCCCAAAACATTCTGGCTCTTTTTTACCAGAACAAACACTCGAAAGGGCTTTCTTTTTCCATCAAATTTCAATGATAGTGGAACCTGTTTTGTGGCTATACTATGTGAATTTCCCTATGTTGTTGCATCCCGTCGATATTCAGAGAAAGTTTGGATTTAACGCACCAGTGGGTTTGTTTATTGATGAGCAAGGTGGAGAAATCATTAAGCAGTCTTTTTCTGCAAACGATTATAAATATTTTTTAGATTACTCTATGAAAACTAGCGATTACAGGGATCTGATAGGATTCTATACATCAAAAAATGATATGACCGAAGAAGAAATAATCGCAACTTGGAACGAAAAGGAAGATGGGGCTTTAAAGAGTATTAAGCATGGTCATTGTATATGGATGGCTAAAATGCGTGGCTTAAAAGAAGTCATGGCATTGAAATTGATGGAGGAGCTACCTCATAGTATAGACAAAATCCCTGATTTGCTAAACTACGACAGTTGGAAAGATTATTACAAAAAAGTCAAATAAGCGTACACTTCTTGAGGCAGCAGGCAGAAAAGCGCATTGAGCGGATAATTGCAGAAGTATGGGGAGAGGGAACCGGTTAAAATGAATAAAAACATAATTTCCAAGCCAATAGATACTGCTTATCGAAACATTAGGCAGATTCTTGAAGATGCCAGAAAGACCGCTTACTCTGCCGTCAATGTTGCTATGGTTCAGGCGTATTGGAACATCGGCAGACTTATTGTTGAGGAAGAACAGCGGGGCAAAGCAAAGGCTGGATATGGTGAATATCTGATTAAAGACCTTTCCCGTCGCATGACCAAAGATTTTGGAAAAGGCTTTGATTGTTCCAATGTAAAAAATATGCGGCAGTTTTACCTGACATTTCCAATTGGCGACGCACTGCGTAGCCAATTGAGTTGGACGCATTACCGGTTGCTGATGCGGGTTGATAATGAGTCAGCACGAGATTTTTATATTGATGAGTGCATCGCTGAAAACTGGAGCACACGCCAGTTGGAGCGGCAAATAAACTCCTTCTACTACGAGCGCATCCTTGCAAGCAAAAACAAAAGACGGGTAAGGACTGAAATACAGAAAATTGAACCGTCAGCGACACCCCACAATGTTATAAAAGACCCTTATGTTCTTGAATTTCTTGGGCTAAAGGAGAACAGAGATTATCTTGAAAAGGAGTTGGAACAAGGACTGATAGACAAACTGCAAGATTTCCTTTTGGAACTTGGAAAGGGATTCTCATTTGTGGCCCGACAGAAACGGATAACTATAGATGAGGATCACTTTTATATCGACCTTATATTCTATAATTACATTCTTAAATGCTTTGTTCTTATTGATCTGAAAGTCGGCAAGTTGACTCATCAGGATATCGGTCAGATGGATTTTTATGTCCGATATTTTGAGAAAGAAATAAAGCCTGCTGAAGATGACCCTACAATCGGACTGATTCTCTGCGCCGAGAAAAATGAGGCTATGGCGCGTTATACGCTCCTTGAAAACAGCAAGAACATCTTTGCCTCGAAATACAAACTCTATTTGCCTACTGAAAAAGAGCTGAAAGAGGAGTTGCAAAGAGAAAGGCTGGCGCTAGAGATGGAAATCAAAAAACATCAAAAGGGAAAAACCTGAATCATTATAAAAAATAAATATTTGTCATTAAAACAATATGTTTACAATTTTATATAAATAAAATACACTAATTATATGCCAAACGAAAAAATCCTTGTTGTCGACGACGAACAAGACCTTGTAAAATTAATACGGTATCATCTCGAAAAAGAAGGTTATAAAGTAATATCCGCCTATAATGGTGAAGATGCATTGTTCCTTTCCAGAAAAGAAAGGCCGGAGCTTATTCTACTGGACCTTATGTTGCCCGGCATTGATGGCCTGGAGGTATGTAAAAAATTAAAATCAGACCCGGAAATGGCTGCCATTGCTATTGTAATGTTGACAGCAAAGGGTGAAGAAGTTGATATAACCGTTGGTTTGAAATTGGGCGCAGACGATTACGTGACAAAACCCTTTAGCCCGAAAGAACTCGTTGCACGTGTGCAGGCGGTGCTCAGACGAGCAAAAAGCGCCTCGACAACAAAAGATTATATTAAAATAGACACCCTTACAATCGATTTGTATAAACATGAGGTGACTATAAAGAATGAACCCGTTCCACTGACCCTTACAGAATTCAAGCTCCTTCACCAGCTTGCCGGTAAGCCCGGGCGCGTTTTTACCAGGGATCAACTGCTCGACGCAGTTTCCGGGCCAGAAACGTTTGTCATTGACCGGACAGTGGACGTTCATATTGCCTCATTGAGAAAAAAATTAAAGGCATATGCAAACCGTATAGTCACCATCCGTGGCATCGGTTATAAATTTAAGGAATAATCCGTAATGTTCAAAAACAAATTATTCTGGAAGATTTTTATCAGCTATACCGTCCTTTTATGTGGATTTCTGAGCCTGGCAGGATATTTTGTAAGCAAGGCCATAAAAGGGTATCAGATGCATTTGTCCGCCAAAAATATTGAGTACAATGCATTGTCAAGTAATCATTTGATTTTATATATACTCCTTACCTTTGCGATAACCCTGGCCATCGGTTTCGTCATTATTAAAATAAATACATCGCCGCTCATGAACATTACTCAGATTGCACAAAGTTTTGCACGAGGAAACTTTGCCAGAAAAGTTGATATCGATTCCTCCGGCGAGATAGGAGACCTGGCAAATGCGATTAATACTATGGGAACTGAGCTTCAATCCAGGATGCAAACCATTCTGGATGATAAAAACAAACTCGACGCCATCATGGCCAACATGAATGATGCGATTATAACAACAGACCTCCAGGAAAGAATCATTCTTATCAACAATGCGGCAAAAAACATGTTCTGCATACCAAAGGTAGCGTTGAATAAAGATTATCTGTGGGAAAAGATCCGAAACGAGAAGGTGTGCAATCTGGTGAGGGAGGTAATACGGTCTTCGGCTAAGATGGGGGACACCACTCAGGCGATGATGACCTCTGAAATTGAAATTCTTTCGCCCGAAAAGAAATTATTGCAAATGCACCTTTCCCCTATTCAGATTGATAAAAATACGCACGGAATTCTCCTGGTATTTCATGATATTACGGAATTGCGGAAACTCGAAAACACACGCAGGGAATTTGTCGCCAACGTATCACATGAACTGAGAACTCCACTTGCTTCTATCAAAGGATATGTGGAAACGTTGCTCGAAAATAATGATACAGACAATGCGTCTGCACGAGAATTTCTCGGTATTATCATGAAACATACGCAGAGACTTGACAACCTGATCAGGGATATTCTGGAATTATCCAAATTAGATTCCAACGATTTAAAGATAGAACTTCATACCGTGGACATACATCTTTGCATGGAAGATATTTTTTCTCATTATAAAGAAAGTTGCGCAGGAAGAGGCCAGACTTTTGAACTGGATATGCCCCGGCAAATACCCACGATTGAAACAGATGAATATCTTTTGCGCCAGTTGCTGACTAATTTACTCGATAATGCTATAAAATATACCCCGAAAGGTGGTCGGATAGGTCTGAAGATTAACCCCGTCAAGGGATCTGTTCAGTTTGAAATATCAGACACGGGTATTGGTATTCCGCAGGAACATATCCCGCGTATTTTTGAAAGGTTCTATCGTGTTGATCCTGCCCGCTCGCGTGAAATGGGTGGAACTGGACTGGGGCTTTCCATTGTTAAGCATATTGTCAACCTTCATCATGGATTCGTTAAAGTCGAAAGTACCATGAATGTTGGGAGTAAATTCATAATTACATTACCACAGCAACAACCGAAATACGCAGCGTGATTAAAATTATCATTGACCCGCAGTTGACACAGAAAAATATTAAATATATTTGAGTTAATATTATGGAACTTATACTCGACAGCCTCGAAAGTCTGATTTATATTTACGAAGAGGTATTTTGGCTGAAAGAATGTTTCGCCATACTAAAATCCTTAATTGTATTTGTTTTAGTCTGGTGGATCGTGAGATTGCAGTACAGAATGGAATTAATTCTGTACCTTGGCACCATCATTGGCGTTGCTTGTATTTTTTTTGGTGACATAGGTTATTGGAGCGACAACGACGTACTTAAGCTTATTGCCCCCGCTTCGTTATTCTTGCTTGCATACAATAAAAAGCAGGATAATGATGCTATATTATTTATATTTCTTATTCCTTACTTTATTACTTCGTATGAATTTTACAGGAGTTCCCATTATGTAATAATGTCCGTAGTATCACATGCACTCGTTATTTCTAGTATTGTCATTGTTAAACAGAATATATATATCTCATTGTTTATCAGCGCTGTAATTGGCATACTTATCAATTTTATAGGCGCCAACTACCCTCCGGGAACCAATGATATCCTGTTGAATCCGGCGTTGATTACCCTGGCTGCAAAGGGGCTTGAATTTTACACGAAAGATAACAGATATACCGATTTTCTAAAGTCCTTCTGGGCAACGCTCATGTGTTTTGCCTATTTTGGTAGCTGGGCATTTCACTATATAAAACCAGGCTGTCCACTTTATAGCCATTAAAAAAACAGAAATAACTTTTCTCTATTTAAAATGTTCCGGGACGGACGATTGTCCTGCATTTGCCTTGACATGATTAATCTCCTTACCTATAATTCAACTTAAAACACCCTGTGTCTTTTGTGGAAAATTCAGACAGGGCATTGATTTGGATCGAATGTAAAAGAAACCGTTGGTGCCGCATATTTGACTGGATTCCATAGTAAATGTTAAATCTCAATAACCTGTAAAAAACCGTGAATAAGGAAACTATTTTTATTAAACCAACAGAAACAAAAATTCTTCAATCCTTCAAACCCACTTTTCGGCAATATTGGTTACTCTTTACCATTTTAGCATTTTCAGTCTTTTTGGTTTTTTCCGCATTCGGAATAGACACTATTACAGGATTGAGCATGTTGTCGATTTGCGGGCTTATTATCATCTATATTTTTCTTTCAGTCTTCACGACGAGATATGCAATCACAAGTCAGGGAATTTTGATTAGAAAATGCCCTTCCCCAGGAAAATTCAGGGAAATGAGTTATTGTGACGTCAATAATATTACGATAAAGCAAGGGTCGATGCAAAAACGATTTAAAATCGGCAATCTCACCATAAACACCGAACGCCTTAGCTTTGTGTTTAAGGGTGTTAAAAATCCTCATCAAATAAAAGAACTCATAAACAAGGAAAAGGCCTCTGCGTATGAAAGGCGCACCTTATTGAGAAAAATATTGTAACTATTTTCCGGAACCGCACTATGCGCAGGCACTTCATAAAATATATCTATTCGGGTATTTTCAGTATCTCTTTCTTCTTATGCCTGAAAGTTTCAATTCCTTCACCCGCAGAATCTATCAGTACCCTCGACAGTGAAATTATAAAGAAGTATCAAAAAATAATTCTGGAAGAACCTTCCAATCTTAATGCACATTTTAATCTGGGTATTCTGTATTACAGAAATGCCCTGTTTGACGAAGCGCTTCGAGAGTTTCGTAAAGTGCTCGATATCAATCCTAATGACTCTGAGGCTTACTATAACCTCGGCAACATTTTCAATAAAAAGAACCTTTTTGACGATGCCATCGACTCATATAAAAAAGCCGCAGCCATGAATCCGAACGATGCAGGAATTTTTCACAATCTGGGGAACGCTTATACTGGCAAAGGGATGATCGATGACGCCATTTCCTCATATAAGAAGGCTATAGAGATCAATCCGAACCTTGCAGAAAGTCACAAAAGTATTGCATATCTTTATAGGAAAAAGGGACAGACGGCCGAGTCTATTCAATCTTTTGAGAAAGCTTCCAAAGTCAACTCCAAAGATATAACCATGCTTTTGGACCTGGCCTCAGCATATGAATCAAATGGATCACAAGACCGTGCAATTCTTACTTACAGAAGGATATTATCAATAGACGCTGACAACAAAGACACAAAGAACAGACTCGCCATGCTTTGTAACAATAAGGGTGTATCCCTGGCATTACAGGGAAAAAGTGACGAAGCGATTTCTGCATACAAAGAAGCCTTACAAAACAAAGAAGACTTTAAGGAGGTATATAATAATCTCGGCGCCGTTTACGTTGACAAGGGAATGATTGACGATGCGATTGCCACTTACAAGAAGGCGATTGAAATCAGCCCGAATTTTGGAGAGGCTTATAATAATTTGGGAGTTGCCTTCACAAAAAAAAAGAATTACGATGAAGCCGTTTCTGTATTCAAAAAGGCGCTGTCTTTAAACAAAAACCACGCAGGCGCGCATTTTAACCTGGGTGTGGTCTACTCAGAAAAAGGAATGACCTCGGAAGCTATAGATGAATACAATGAAGCTTTGCGGCTGACCCCAAACGACCTTTCAACGCTTTATAATCGGGGTGTCCTTTATATACAAAGCGGTAGGTTAAATGATGCCACAGTAGATATGAAAAAAATAATCGAGATTAATCCAAAGGTGTCTGCAGCCCATCACAAACTCGGAGACGTTTATCAAAAACAGGGACATTTCAATGATGCCATTTCCGAATATAAACGGGCATTGGAAATATCACCAGACCTTAAAGAGGCGTTAACCAGTCTGGAAGACACCTATCGGCTGAAAGAAAAAAAGATGAAAAACCAAGGAAGCAGGGGAATAAGAAAAAGATAGGTCATATATTCAGGGAATTTCAAAGTTATGAATAACAAAATCAAAATATTTCTTTTGTGCCTTGCCTTCTTCTTGGTTTTCAGTTTTAAAGGCAAAGCATTTTGCGAAGAATACAAGCTGTTTACCGGTGTTATTCATCTCGATTCCACCATTAGCGGCGGAAAATTGCCTCCCGAAGAGATGTCCATGATTGCCCATGACGCCGGGGTGGAAATTGCTGTCTTTACCGACCACGATACCATGCGATGGGAATACGGGATACCACCGCTCAGAAAATTTATCAGAAAGGTCGTAGAAAAAGGCTCAATTCATAGTTACGGTGAGGAGAACTATGTCAATACGATCTCCGGATTAAATCAAAAATATCCTGATATGTTAATTATGCACGGGGCGGAGGCAATTCCGTTTTATTGGTGGAAAGGAAGCTACTTTACTAATGACCTGGAGATGATGGACGGGCACAAGCACATCCTGGTAATGGGATTGAATAATGCCTCAGATTATAAAAACCTCCCTTCGATTGGGAAGGGTTATTCCAGGGGGTTTGGATTTGATACCCTGGTCAGTCTCTGGCCTCTCTGTTTTTTTGTTTTTGGCTGGCTGCTATTCTCCATAACAAAAGAAGGCGTGAGCGCCATGCCCCTTAAAGCTGCAAGCGTGCTGTGTCTCTTGCTGGGTATAATTTTCACGATAAACAATTTTCCGTTCGCGTCGCCCCGGTATGACCAATATCATGGAGATCGCGGGATAGCGCCGTATCAGACGGTCATTGACTACGTCAACACACGCGGCGGCGTGACCTTCTGGGCGCATCCTGAAGTGGAAGATGTGAATAAGGAAACAAGCGGGGTTAAACTTATTACAAAACCCTATCATGAAGACCTGCTTAAAGCGCAGAATTATACAGGTTTTGCAGTATTTGCGGAAGGGATTAAGTACCTGGCGCCACCGGGTGGTGTTTGGGATCAGATCCTCAATCAATACTGCAAAGGAGAACGTGAACGACCCGTCTGGGCTATCGGAGAAGTGGATTTTGGGGATGAAGACACATTTTCTATCAAGGATTCACAAACCGTATTTCTGTTAAAGGAAAAGAATGAAAAAGCCGTAATCGAAGCGCTTAAGGCAGGCCGTTTGTATGCGGCTCATTTGTATGGTGAAAAGTCTCCGGCTTTGGTATTGGACACATTCATAATCGAAGATACAACCCAATCCTCAAAGGCCTATATGGGGGAGGAATTAGAGACAGACAAAAACCCCCAGCTAAAGATTCACGTGTCCCTTCCGGAAACAGCGAGGGACGTAAAATACAAAGTAGACATTATTCGAAACGGCGAGGTAATACATCGGTTTGAATCTACCGGAAATACTGAGATGACATATGAAGACAAATATGTTAAACCGGGTGAAAAGATTTATTACCGGCTGGATATCGATGGCCCTTCGCGCATCCTGTCCAATCCAATATTCGTGAAATTTGGTTCACCTTCCGGGAACACGAAGGGAGAATGAGCAATTATAAATCAGCAGAAAAGATCAGGGTATTGCACGTAATTACACGCCTTGAAAGGGGCGGCGCACCAGCCGTCCTTCTTGAAGTGTTGCGACGCTGCGATACTTCACAGTTTGAACATCATATTGCGACAGGTTTGTCGCAAGCACCGGAAGATGATATGATTTCATTCGCAAAAGATACAGGGTTCAGAGTAGTGGTTATTCCTTCCCTTATTCGGGACATCCACCCGTTTTTAGATATATATGCCCTTTTAAAACTTTATTTTTTGATTCTTCGGAGCAGATATGATATCGTTCACTGTCATACATCAAAGGGTGGTTTTATTGGCCGTTTGGCGGCACGGATGGCAAACGTAAAATGCATTATTTATTCTCCCCACGGTGATATTTTTGAAGGGTATTTTGGGGAGATTAAAACCAGGTTTTTTATATGGCTCGAACGGTTTTCCGCACGGTTTACAGACAAAATCATTACGTTGACAAAAAGCGGTATCGGACCTTACCTGAAAGCTGGAATTGGCCAAAAATCTCAGTTTGATTATATTTACAATGGAATTGACGTAGAAAGCCTTGAGAAAAGAAAGGTCGACAGGATACAGAAACGACAGGAACTCGGAATTGAGAATGAGTATTTCTTAATTGTAACGGCAGGAAGACTTGTGCCTGTAAAAGGCCAGACATACCTGATTTCCGCCCTTGCTCAGGTAATTACAGAGATACCGAATATACGGTTGGTTTTGCTTGGAGATGGGGAACTGAGAGGAGAACTTTCAGGGCAGGTAAAAACCCTTGGCTTGGAAAAACAGGTATTATTTCCGGGAATGCGCAGCGATGTCCCTGAAATCATCTCATGTGGCGACCTGTTTGTCCTGCCCTCCGTTAACGAAGGATTTGGTGTCGTGTTATTGGAGGCGATGGCCATGGGATGTCCCATTGTCGCAACGAACGTGGGTGGAGTGCCTGAGGTCGTTCTGGATGGAGAGACGGGAATACTTGTGCCTCCGGGAGACCCTGTAGAATTGGCCGGAGGCATAATTCAGCTCTTAAAAGATACCTCTCTTGCCGTTAAAATGGCTGAATGCGGATATCAACGATTGAAGGCGTGTTTCGATATCAGAGAAACGGTATCGAAAACAGAACATTTGTATAAGGAATTGTTAGAAAGGAAATTGTGTGGAGATGTCAATTAAAGAAAATTTAGAACAGGTAAAACAAAACATTGCTAATGCAGCCGTGAAGGCGGGCAAAAGACCGGAAGACATTGTCCTGGTTATGGCGACGAAAACGGTGGATACGGAACGAATACGCGAGGCCGTTAGGGCGGGCGGCCGTATCATCGGAGAAAATAAGATCCAGGAGGCCATGAAAAAATACGAAGTATTAAAAGACGAGGATGCAGAATGGCATTTCATCGGGCATCTGCAGACAAACAAGGTCAAAGACGTTTTGAAATTTGCGGACATGATCCATTCCGTGGACCGTTTATCCCTGGTAGAAAAACTAGACCAGCGGTTACAGCAAGAAGGCCGTTCCATGGATATTCTGGTACAGGTCAACACCTCTCATGAGGAAAGTAAATATGGTATTTCACCTGAAGAGGCAATCTCTTTGGTCAGGCAAACAGCCAAATACGATACATTAAAGGTATATGGGCTTATGACCATTGGCCTCTTTACTAAGGATGAGGTCAAGATTCGGAAGTGTTTTAAGGCGCTAAAAGAAATAAACGACAACATTATCAAAGAGGGCATTGATAAGGTACAGATGAAATATCTCTCTATGGGCATGTCGGGAGATTACCAGATAGCAATCGAGGAAGGCGCAAACATGGTGCGCATCGGCACGGCAATCTTTGGCGCCCGCAATACCCCCGACGCCTATTACTGGCCTTCAGAGAAGACCGATGCCGACAGGGCAGGGCAATAGGGACGGGTTTGAAAACATGGTAGCACGTTAGTCCTTTTGTAACAATTAGGTTTTTTGAAAAATTTCAATAACAATACTATTTTACCGCATGGTGTAGGGGCAGGTTTCAAACCTGCCCCTACGGTAAATACGATGAATGCATAAAGTATGAAAAGATTCAGGCTGTAAATTGAAGGCTATTATAAAGACAAAACATGCGAAGGGAATGGAATACAAAGAAGTTCCCGTTCCCCAAATAGGCCTCAGGGACGTGCTGATTAAGGTCAATGTTGCTTCGATCTGCGGAACGGATGTGCACATCTTTGACTGGACACGCTGGGCGCAGCATCGCTTCACACCGCCCCGCATCATCGGTCATGAGTTCGTGGGAAACGTTGCAAAGATTGGAGAGGAAGTGACCCATGTAAAGGTTGGAGACCGGGTTTCTGCCGAAAGTCATCTGACCTGCGGGTATTGCTATCAGTGCAATAACGGATATTCAGAGGTCTGCAGGAATTTCAAATTGTTGGGTGTCGATCATGACGGCACCTTTGCCGAATTTCTTGTCTTACCTGAACACGTGCTGTGGAAGAACGACCAAAAAATTCCCGATGAATGGGCAACCATCCAGGAACCTTTTGGAAATGCTGTTGATACCGTGCTTGCTGAAGATGTTTCGGCAAAGACTGTTTTGATTCTTGGCGCTGGACCGATTGGACTTTTTGCCACAGGCATTACCAGGGTATGCGGCGCCTCGTTAGTTATCGTTTCCGACCCCAACAACTACCGATTGGCCATCAGCAAGAAGATGGGGGCGCACATTGCCGTCAATCCCAGAAGGCAGGACGTTACTGAACTTGTCATGGAAGCCACGAAAGATAACGGAGCGGATGTTGTCCTGGAATTTTCCGGCAACAACCAGGCGCTGAATCAGGGCTTGAAGGTTGTTACGCCCGGAGGCAGGATTTCCATTTTGGGTATTTATGAAAGGCGTGTCAATATTGATCTGAACGAGGACGTTATTTTTAAGAAAATCCGCATTTATGGAATTACCGGCCGTAAGATATTTTCCACATGGCACAAGACCTCACGTTTCTTGTCTGCCGGCCTTGTAGACCCCACCCCCGTCATTACCCACCGGTTACCCTTAAAGGACTACGAAAAGGGCATGAAACTCATGAAGGAGGGAAAGTGCGGGAAGGTTATTTTAAATGTTTAGAGGTGTTATTTAGCCACGAATTTCCACGAACAGCCACGAATATTTCTCAAAAAATCCATAATCTTTATTAAAAAATGGCTATCGGTCTTAACATATTATATCTCATTGGTGATAGGGGACTGGACTTAACAAAAGGAGAAGGATATAAAATTCATGTACTGAAAATCATCGATGGATTAAAGAAAAACGGGCACAAAGTATTTTTATTAACCATAAATGAAAACCCCTTATTATCTGAATTTGAAAACTACCGAACTATACAACATAAGTATTTGCGCCTTTTTTTCCACCGCTTCTTCCCATTTACAGGGACTATAAACAGTATAAATATTCTGCTGCAAATCCTTAGACTGAACAAGTCTTATCGTTTCGACATTATACACGAACGTTTTGGTTTATATTCCTACGGTGGAATATTGGCATCTAAAATGCTCCATATTCCGCATATAACGGAGGTTAATGGTCCAGGCATAGAAGAAAAAAAATTATTTACAAAAGATATTACCCCAATCCAGAAGTTTACCGCGAAAATGATTCGCAAATTTTGTCTCAGAAATACAAACCATGTAGTTGCCGTTTCAAACAATTTAAAGTCATTTTTATTGGATAATCACCTGATTAACCGGAGAGATAAAATTACCGTTTTACCAAATGCCGCTGATGTAACGGCATTCAATAAGCAATTTGATGCACAAAGTATAAAAGCTTCTCTCCATCTCGAAGATAAATTTATTGTCGCATACACCGGGACACTCCAGGTATGGTACGCCATTGAAGACCTCATCGCAGCCTTTCCGCAAATTCTTAAAGAAATACCCAATGCCTGCTTGTTAATTATTGGGACGGGACAGGCCAGAATGACACTTGAAGCTTTGGCACGCAACTTAGGGGTTTCTGACAGGATAAGATTTATGGGCTACGTCCCGCATGAGAAAATTCCAGAGGTACTTTCCATTGCCGATGTTGCGGTTGCTCCTTTTAAGGAATTGGGAATGACCTTTTTTGGATCCGCTATTAAAATATTCGAATATCTCTGTGCTGGGAAGGCCGTTGTTGCTTCAAAGATCGGACAAATCGCAGAGGTATTGCAAGATCAGCACACGGCGTTATTAGTAACGCCGGGTTGTGTTGAGGAATTAGGAAATGCCATTATAAGATTAGCCCGCGATGAACCGTTAAGAAGCTATTTAGCAAAAAACGCCCGTATCGAGGCGCAAAAGTATTCCTGGGATAAACACGTAGAACGTTTAGTTGATATTTACAGAGCTCAAGTTAAAAATTCCCCTCTTGGGAGGGGTTAGGGGTGGTTCTCCTAGTCGTAAAATCTCAGCAAATATCTCAATAAATTTTGTTGCGCAACAATGATACACAGAAAGATAAATATTCTTTACGTTATCGATACGCTCTTTATCGGCGGAGCGGAACAGCACGTAGCTACGTTGTGCAAGCATATAGATAAAGATAAGTTTCATGTTGTAGTTTGCACCCTTTTCAGTCGAAACCTGTCGCAGGTTGAGCCATTTGCTGTTCAGATTGGAAAAATGGGGATTCGGGTCGAGCGGCTTGGTTTAACCACCTGGCGAGACTTTGAAACATTTAGAAAATATATGAAACTCATCGATGAAGAAAAAATAGACATCGTTCATGCCCACACTGTCCCCGCAGATTTCTGGGGATGTTTAATTGCCAAATTATTCAGGCATTGCAAAACTGTCGTTACCTTACATGGGCCGGATTTGGAAAAAACGCGTATTTCTAAACTCCAATATACCCTGGTGAATACCATTCTGTCGAACAGGATTATTATGGCCTCTGGTCTGCTAAAGCGTATGGCTGTACGCGAAAATTTTGCAAGGGCCGAAAAAGTTATGGTAATTCCTAACCAGGTAGATATCGATTTTTTTAACCCTTCGAAAAAAGGAAATAAATTTCGCGCTGAATACAATATCCCCGACGATACCATCATCATTGGCAGCGTAGGCCGTTTTGAAAGAAGTAAAGGTTTTGAAATATGTTTTCAGGTATTTGCAAAGGCTCGAATCCAACATTCTAAATTGAAATTTATTTTATGTGGTTATGGTAAAGAGGAAGATTTTTATAAAGCGGTTATCAAAGATTTAGGCATCGAAAAAGATGTTATATTTACAGGTCCCAGGATGGATATTGATGAGGTGATGGCGGCCATAGACATACTCCTTTTCACACCTTATTATGGTGAGGGTTTTGGGTTGGTGCTCATTGAGGCTATGGCTTCAGGAAAACCCGTTGTTGCTTCTAATGTTTATCCAACTCCGGAAATTGTTATCGATGGCTGGACTGGATTTTTACCTTTTCCCGAAAAGCCGGTAGAAACCATGGAAAAGGTTGACGTTGATTCATTTGTTAAAAAGATACTGTATCTCATCCGGAATAATGATGCAAGAAAGACCATGGGATCTGAGGGACGGCGTGTTGCGGAAGAAAAATACAGTACGAAAGTCATAATGAAGCAAATTGAAGTGCTATACAAGAGTTTAGTTGCAGTATAACGACGTTCGGAAGTTTTTAGCGGAAAGGGACAATGAAACGCACTCCTGAATATGATCAACGTGTTGAGCAAGAAATGCGAAACTTTCAGGCAGCGAATTTTGATACATGGTACCTCCAGGACAAAGGTATCTGGTATAATAAAGTGGAAATAGACTCCGTAGTCTCTCTGTTGGCTTGCAGAAAAGAAGACGTCATCCTCGATGCTGGATGCGGCACTGGCAGAATCAGTATACGGATAGCTCCACAGATAAGACGTTTGATTTGTGTTGATTTTTCAATAGACAGCCTGTTAATATTGCAAAAGAAATTACCCTCTGATTTATATTCCAAGGTTCATTTTATTGCTGCCGATATCAGCAAAATGCCTATTCGGGGAAACAGCTTCAATAAAATCGTTTCTGTTCAAGTCATTCAGCACATCCCATCCCACGAAAAACGGTTATCAGTACTCCGAACCTTCCACGGGTTGCTCCAAAAGGGTGGACATCTTGTATTTACCGTCTTTCGATGGAATGGGGCAGTATGGACAAACAAAGAGGGGTATTATGCGGAAAAGTTATATCGTTATGCTTTTGAGGATGATGAAATAAAAGCGCTGGTAAAAGAAGCCGGTTTCGATGAGATTTCCATTCAGCCTTTAATTGTTCAGCATCTGCGACTTCAGCGATTCGGGCTCTGGACAACTTACCTGGATCGACTGCTTGCCCGATTCTTAAATCCAGGACGGTTTGGCAAGTTTTTATTGGTAACCGCACGCAAATCTAAACAATAATTTACTTTTACAAATGAAAATATTAGTTTTAACGGATATGTTTCCAAGCGGGGATGACCCCACTTCTGGTGTCTTTGTCTACGAGCTTTCAAAAGCTGTGTCATGCAAAAACCAGGTCGTTGTCATTCACCCACGGCTTTGGAATCCATTTAATATAAAATCCTGCAAAGAAAAACAGAGTTACCATCTTCACATGAATGACATGGAAATCTACCGACCTAAACTGTTCATACTGCCGAAAGGGGACAGGTTATTCTTCAGAGCATTTGTCTTTCTTATTGGGGTCTTACCTTTACTGAGAAAATTAAGAAAAACATTCCATTTTGATCTCATTCATACACACATGGCCGGTCCTGCCGGCTTCGCAGCTGTTTTATTGGGGATGTTATTTGGAAAATCAGTAATCGTCACGGTGCATGGCTCTGACATCCATTCTTTCCCCGGATATTTTTTTCTAAAGCGTATGGTACACTTTACGTTAAAAAGAGCGCATAAAATCGTGGCCGTAAGCCAGTCACTAAAAGATTCAATCTTGAAATTGGATGGATTCCCAGAAAAAATATCGGTAATTCGAAATGGCGTAAACCACAAAGAATTTTTCCCGTTCAATAAAACAACCGCAAGAGAACGACTCGGCTTACCGATTAACAAGAAAATTATCCTTTTTATCGGTAATTTGCTCCCTGTAAAAGGAATTGATTTGCTCCTCCGCGCCTTTGCAGGCATGGAGAAAAAAGATTGTATTGATCTTATTATCATCGGAAAAGGCAAATCAGAACGCAAGTTAAAAACTCTAACAAAAAAATTACACATCGAGACTCATGTTAATTTTATGGGTTCTAAAGGACACAATGAAATCCCCGCGTGGCTGAACGCCTGTGACGTCCTTTGTTTACCCAGTCGCAACGAAGGCTTCCCCACGATAATTGTCGAAGCATTAGCATGCGGACGACCTGTAGTAGCCACAAAGGTTGGCGGCATTCCGGAGGCCGTGACAAATGATACATTCGGTATTTTGGTTGAACCCAATAATACGGAAGAATTGGCTGCAACACTCAAGAAAGCGCTTGAAAAGGAATGGGATTATCAAGCTATAGCAGAATATGGGAAACGTTTTTCATGGAATACAATTGCTGAGGAATACTCTGAATTGTATAAAAATGTAGTTTCAAAAAAATAAATTTACAAATATTTATCTGTTTATGATACGAGCTTTAAAAATATTACTTATTATCGCACTACCGCTTATAGCCTTTCTCAACACACTTGACAATACCTTCGTCTATGACGATGTGTTTACCATAACCGATAATTATTTCATCAGGGATTGGGGGAATTTCCCCGCTTTCTTTACTGACGATTATTTTAAATATTCAGGCGAGGTAACCTTTCGCCCGGTAGTAACCTTATCTTATTTCATCGATTACTCTCTATGGCGTCTCAACCCTGCCGGGTTTCACCTGACCAATATCCTGCTCCATGCAGTTAATGCAGTACTCGTTTACTTACTGGTTTCTGCTGTTTCCAGGTCGCGTACCGCCTCTTTTCTCACAAGTATCCTGTTTGCCCTGCATCCTATATTAACAGAGGCTGTAAACGGTATAAGTTACCGGGAGGATCTCTTCGCCACCACGTTTTTTCTTGGTTCTGCTTTGCTATTTATCCAATCCGCAATCCGCAATCCGCAATCTAAAATTCGCAATTACCTATACCCTTTATCACTGTTTTCGTATCTCCTGGCATTATGTTCTAAGGAAATGGCGATTACGTTGCCCCTTATTGTTTTTCTTTTAGACTGGTTACTGGGCGATAAAGACAGGGTCAAGAAAAATATTATCAACTATTATCTAGGATTCATACTGGTAAGCGGCTTTTATCTGTTCCTGAGATTTGTGTGGTTTCATAATCCTGTAGAAAAACAGTTGACGTATCCAGATAATAGCTTTTTGATAAACCTGTTAACCATGCCAAAGATTTTTTGCTCATACATAAAATTATTATTCTTTCCTATCCGTTTTAACGCAGAATATATCATAGCACATACCAAAACCCCCTATGCTGCAACTTTTATTCTTGGCATTATATTTCTGAATATAATCGGTGTAATTACTTACAAATTTTATAATCATTCAAAGCGTCTATTTTTCTTTATGCTCTGGTTTTTTGTTACCCTGGCCCCCATGATGAACATTATGCCCATAGCCAACATTATGGCTGAAAGATACCTTTACCTCCCCTCGGTTGGATTTTGTGCAATACTGGCATACATTTCAACAGGAATCTGGAGACGTGCTTACGCTTCTATTTCACGGGAAGATGGGAAGATGGGAAGGTGGGAAGGTGGGAGACTATGCGTCTCGCCTCCCTCTTTCAATCGCCTCCCTCTTATTTTTGCAACATGTTTGATATTAACCCCTGTCGTTTCGTATTCATTGTTTACTATTAAGAGAAATAAGGTTTGGAAAGACCCGTTCATCTTCTGGTCAAAAACGGTAGAAGATTCACCCAACAGTTCCAGGGCGCATAACAATCTGGGTATGATTTATCTCCAGAAAGATAAAACTGATTTAGCAATTTGCGAATTTCAAGCGTCAATAGCCCTTGAGTCTGATCCTGAATATCATCATAATTTAGGAATGGCTTATCAAAAAAAAGGCATGAAAGAAGAGGCGTTGCAAGAATATTATCGTGTTCTGGCAGTAAACCCCGACTCCGCCCTTACCCACAATAATATGGGTAATATCCTCATAGACAAGGGACGTTTTGACGAAGGAATTTTAAAATTCAAAGAGGCCATTCGGCTTAAACCAAATTATTATGATGCCCATTATAACCTGGGGCTTGCCTATTTTAAGAAAGGACTTTTAGATGCCTCAATAGGTGAATTTGAATTGGCTATTCATTACGAACCAGACCATGCCGAGGCGCATAGTTGCCTGGGCACGGCTTACGCCAACAAGGGGCAATTCGACAAGGCACTTTTGGAAATCGAAGAGGCCATCCGGCAAAAACCAAATTATCCCAATGCTTACAAAAACCTGGGATTAATCTACCTAAATTATAAAAAAGATGTTCAAAAGGCATTGTACTGTTTTCAGGAATTTTTGAGGCTGGATCCAGTAAATAAAGAGGCGGGCGCAATAAGGAAGACTGTTGAAGAGCTTCAGGCATCACGCTAATATTATTCTCATTAGGTTATGGTTGATTTGGTTTTATCTGCAATGTATAAATTTCATAATCAGCTTTTCATAGGCATCTATGGGTAACATTCATAGATTTCGTTATCTTTTAATTTCCATGTGAGGAACGATTTTTTCGACTGCCAATGAGATTCCTGCTGCTATTATTTTCATAGTTTTTTTTGTAGTCTCTGATTTTAATAGTATATTTCCATGATAATGATTATCATTTATTTGTTGTCTTTCGTATCTGAGTAAACCTTTTTCTATTCTATCTATTAACCTATCAATTTTATATCGGGAAATTACTGCCACTCCATTTACATATTTAGTTTCACCATTCTCATTTTTTTGGTTTAAGGTAAATCCGATGACAGAATCATCGTCCTCCCAATTAATTGATTGTTCATCCCATCCGTCTTTTCGATTAACATTTTTGAAATAAAACGCGTTTTCGGGAACAAAACCTTCCACCGTTATTTCGCTGCCTTTCGAAAGACCTCTTATACAATTATCTGGATAATCCATTTTATAAATGAGAGATGATAAAGTACAAAAGCCAGGAAACAAGTTTGTGCAGATCAATATCAGCAATGGAGCCTGATGCAATAATTTCTCCCAAGTTCTCTTTAGTAACTAATGACCAACTAGATTCCTGAGGATTAGGCTCTATATGGAATCCTATTCGATAATCATTAGATATCCATTCAAATAATAGAGAACCATCTTCTGGTGTAGCGGCATGCAAATAAGGAATACAAGTTATAATATTCAAAAACGGTTGGGTATTGAGAACGTTTTGAATTGCTGATAATAATTTCACGGCTTGTTGAAGCAAATTACTGTCAGTAATCTTGTGGATTATGTTCCTAGCTAATTCAAGGGTGTCTCTTTTTGATAACACCGGCACATAATTAGTTTGCGGAGTAAACTGAGCATTAAAAGAAATAGACGAATATGAAATCCACTTTCCCTCCTGAGAACTTAAATCTAGATACCCAGAAATGCGGTTTTCTTGTGGAAGTCTCTGTCCAGAATTGCTTACTTGAAATGTCTTAATCATAATGATTGAGGCTCCATAGCGTTGTGTAATCGGTCAGTAATACACCATCGAATTAACCTTGAAGCATGCGCATTAAAAAAATCGAGTCTTTCCATAGTCGAAGCAATCGGTGTTTTATTGGCATTGTAAAAATCACTATCAATCATAAAACAAATCTCATCGTCTTTTACAGCCTTAACTAATTTAGTATTTATCACCACATTGCTTTCTCCATCGGATAATCCAATTTCATATATACTTGCAAAGTTTTTAACTTTATCTTTTAAGTCGGTTCTGGGATTTCCAATGAGACCCAATATGTAAGGTTGCAATAATTCATCCCATTCAGTGTTTAGAGGAAAATTTAAAAATGAGCGTTTAAAAACATCGAGATACCTTAATCCCACTCTTAAAAAATAATTAGGGGAATATACTTCTTTCAGGGTTTCGAATGGAATCAGTAGTTTTTCCTTAAAAGTTTCCCACCGTTCATATTTCTTTGTTTTCAATGAAACAAAATTTCGTGTTAAATTAATCTTCCATTCTTCATCTTCGGAGGAAAATTCATAATTCTTACAACTTAATGCCTTTAAAATTTGCTCGGATGGTTCGGGCTGAATTTGATTTATCGCACCAGAAGGAATACTTATATTTAACATTTCTGATACTTCCGAGAAGTTGGGAAAATACTTACGAATTCTTTCTTGAAATGCGACAGGAACTTCAGTATCAATTTTTAGTATAGGAGGAAATATTAATTGACATATCACCACATCTAAGGGGTTTTTCTTATAAATTACTCTTTTGCATTCTGGAAATAGCATTTTCCCGTAAACCCAACAACAAATTACAATCAGTTAAACTTTATTTAAGCTTGCTTGCTATATACTTATACACTATAAGAAAGATTACAGTCAAACATTTTTTACATTATCAACCCACAACCAATGAGAACACTAAATGCAATACTTCTTTTGTGCTTTCCGTAAATGGATGTCTATCTCTTTCTTCCTCTGTTCAAATCCTTTTCTGCCAAGCATCGCAAAGGCATTGATTTTTCCAGCCTCCACTCCCGGCTGATCGAATGCATTGACGTTGTAAAACTTCCCCGCGTATGCCGTTTGTAATTCAAACAGATAGAATAATTGCCCCAGCGTAAATGCAGAAAGTCCATCGAGTGTAATCGTACAATTCGGGCGATTGTGTTCTGTTAAAGCAAGTCGTGTCCCTTCAAACTCTGCATTCATAACATTGTTGAGTGAGTGTCCTTTCAGATAAACCAAATCACTTTCAACATCATTTCCGCTTACAATAGATACTTCTTTGCTAAACCGCTTGATTGCCAGGAAAGTTGTCACCTTGTCATAGGGACCTTCCATATAAAGCTGAAGCTGTGAATGCTGATCTACGACACCAATAGCCCTTACCGGTGTCGAACCGGTATGGACAACCTCGTTATGTAACGAAAACTTTTTACCAAGACTCTCCGCCCAGAGTTGACAGAACCAATCGGCCACTCCGCTCAGGGCGTTGGAATAAGGCATCATGACTAATATATTTTTACCGTTTTTTGTATGACTCAAATAATAGAGCGCAGCGCCCATAAGCGCTGGATTTTCCCACAGATTGTCAAACTTACAGACTTTGTCCATAAACACCGCCCCATCCAGCAAGGCTTCAATATCAACGCCGCTCATCGCCGCAGAAAACAGGCCAACGGGCGTTAACACTGAATATCTCCCCCCAACTCCAGCCGGAATCTCAAATGATCGGAACCCTTCACGACTTGTAATTTCCCTCAAAGTGCCTTTCTCGCCATCCGTGGTCGTGATCACATGCTCTTTGTAATCTTTGCCAAGCCTGTCACGTAACCGTTTCGTTATAATCAAAAACTGAGCCATTGTTTCTACCGTGGTACCTGACTTCGTGATGAAATTGAAGAGGGTTTCTTCTGGTTTAACAATATCTAAAAGTCCGGAAAACCTGTCGGGGTCGATATTATCCAGCACAAAAACACGCGGGAAGCCCTTCCTTTCCCGATCAGTAAGGATATTGTAAAAGGGATGATTTAATGCTGTATGGATAGCAAAATTGCCAAGCGCTGACCCACCGATACCCACCACAACAACGTTTTTGAATTTTCCCTTGAGGGTATTTGTGGTTTCGATTATCTCTGCTGCAATATTTTTTTGGTAAGGCAGATCAAGAAATGGCAATTTCCCTTTATTGCGTTCTTCTTTTACGTCATTCATATATCGGCTTGCCGGCAGTTCAAGGGTTTTCAACTCCTGCTCGGTAATGCCATGTTCAGGCCCGATGGTATCGGCCATCATATTGTTAAAATCGAAGTGTATTGATTGTTTACCTTCCATTTATATCCTCGTTTGTATGTATCATAATAGTTTATAGGCTTAAATTGCCGTTAAATTGCAAATGTTTATCTATCTTATTTCTCAACTCCTCTTCGTCCAGTGCGAAGCAGGGGTTAATCTCGATTAAACCAATGACATTCCCATGATTATCCACAGGAATAGAAATGCCCGCATTACGCAGCCACCGGCCGAATAAATTAATCATGTCCTGCCTTGCAGTAGCCGGAGAATTCTCCCCTTCCATATTTTTTATCGGCGAAAATTCATCTTCGCGAAGCGTTTCCATTATCACACCCTTTTCAACGTGTTTCAGCACATCGAAGATGAAACTCTCAAATTTTATGGCATTGTTTTTCTCAGGGTTGATCGCATCACCATTTTCGTCCAGACAGGGTACCTTTTTCAGTGCGGAATGAAAAGGAAGGGCGTCTCCGTGTTGGTATATTTTTTCAAGGAAATCGATACGAATCATGTGCACCGCAATATTTCCCGCATCATATTTTAAAGCGCCATTCCCGTCCCTTGCATACATATCCTCCCAACTCAGTTCGCTATATTCGATCACCTGTAAATGTCCATTGCTATGCACTACGATACCTACCTTTTCCTCAGGATGGCACTTTTTAACTATTTTCAATGACATCTCTGCCTCATTTTTCAAATGATAGCCAACAAAAACCGGATCGGCAATCTTTATTAACACATTATCAACCTGATGATAAAAAATGTTTTTAATACCACGTGCTTCCATATCTTTAAGAACACCTTTCTCCTTGAGGGCAATGATTGTGCCTCCGTGGCCGTTGGGGCTCATAACAATGTCAGATTTAGAATTCATCAGCAATTTCCCGTTAAGGTCCACAGCCGGAAACATACCCTGGGCAAAAAAGCATACCTGCTGAGAGTCTAATCCAAAGAATCGGTGTGAGTGGAAGAATTCTTGCGTCATACGGTCATTCGTTTCGCTCGTCATAACATACCAGGGAATACAGGTGTCGTATTTTTGCTGAACTGCGCGTATTTTCTCTGCATGGAGTTGAAAGACACTCTTGCCGCTAATCGGCGCAATAGGGAGTGTTCCTTTTGGCCCGTTGCTTCCCAGTCTTGTTCCATGCCCGCCGGCAACCGTTAGGACAGCAATCTCTCCTCTTCGCAAAGACGCCTCCCCAATCTGCCTTGCCCTTTGCGCAAGCGCCAATTCAGAAGCATTTTTAGGGACGGTTATAATCTGAGGTGGAACCAAGTCTCCCTGATGGGTATTTTGGGTT
>Ga0194126_10001090_pt1 | contig 45830 bp, 31 predicted proteins | sample TA2KigC150mmetaG_FD_148641 | JGI IMG/M metagenome (GOLD analysis project Ga0194126, IMG submission 148641) | Freshwater microbial communities from Lake Tanganyika, Tanzania - TA2015035 Kigoma Deep Cast 150m | ecosystem: Environmental > Aquatic > Freshwater > Lake | place: Tanzania: Lake... | reverse complement strand
GCGCCAGGGATTGACCAGCGCATACTCCTGCTCCCGGCGCTCGACCTTGACGCGCTGGTTGATCGTCAGGTAACATCAATCGTAGCAGCAATGCGCAAAGGGGGTCACGATGTGCCCGGGCCGGCCCGCAAGGTAGCAGGTGGCCATTGACATGGTCAAAGCGTTAAGGTAAATTGTCTGCGGAGGTGTGAATGAAGCGTTCATACAAGCGATGGTCCAAAGAAGAGGTGATGCGAGTGATCGGCGAACTGAGCCGCGGAGGCACGCAGCTCAATTCCGGCTACATCGCCCGCAACTACCCGGCGCTCGCGTATGCCGGGCGGAAGTTCTATGGCAGCTGGGAAAGCGCCATCAAGGCGGCGGGGCTCAACTATGAGGCGATTCGGCGCAAGTGCTTCTGGAGCAAGAAGAAGATCGTGGCGCAGATCCGCCAGCTCAAGGGCGCCGGCGAAAAGCTCAACGTCAGTGCCGCGGAGAAGACCCACGGCGGCTTGGTCGGGGCCGCGTCTGTCTACTTCGGTTCATGGCGACAGGCCATCGTAGCCGCTGGCTACGACTACGCGAAGATCAAGCGCCAGAAGGAATGGTCAAAGGCAGAGATAGTCAACGAGGTGAAGCGCATGAAGGCAACGGGCCTGGAACTGGGTACGACCATTCCCGTGCGCAAGCGCTACCGGACACTGCACGCGGCAGCGGTTCGGTACTTCGGTAGCTGGGCTGCCGCAATGAAGGCCGCGAAGCTGGAGAGGCTGCTGAAGCATTGAGAATACTGGTCGTCGGCGGCGGGGGCCGCGAGCACGCGCTCGCCTGGCACCTCGCGGGCTCCGGCCATCAGGTCTTCTGCGCCCCGGGAAACGCCGGGATTGAGCAGGTCGCCCGGTGCGAGCCGGTCTCGACCGCGGACCTGCCGGGCCTGGTCCAGTTTGCCCTCAGGCAGAAGGTAGACCTGACAATCGTTGGGCCGGAGGCACCCCTGGTGGCGGGTGCGGCGGATGAGTTCGGCCGGCAGGGGCTGGCGGTCTTCGGTCCCAGACAGAGCGGAGCGCGGATCGAGGGTGACAAGGCTTTTGCCAAGGAACTGATGCTTGCCGCCGGAATCCCGACTGCGCCGTCCCGGACTTTCGCCGACTTCGATGCCGCCCGCAACTATCTCATTCAGCATCGTCTGCCGGTCGTCGTGAAGGCGTCAGGGCTGGCCGCGGGCAAGGGCGTGGTTGTTGCCGAATCTCGGCAGGAGGCCGAACAGGCCGTCGCCGATATGTTGCGCGAGGGTCGCTACGGCGAAGCAGGCAAGGTGATAGTCATAGAGGAGTTCCTGCAGGGCGAGGAAGTCTCGATGATCGGGTTGTGTGACGGCAGGAGCGTGCATCTGCTGGCGCCGGCGCAGGATCACAAGCGGTTGCTCGATGGAGACCGGGGGCCGAACACGGGAGGCATGGGCGCCTACGCGCCGGCACCGGTGATGACCGCGGAACTGCAGCGGAAAGTTCGGCAGAAGGTGTTTGTGCCGCTGCTGGCCGAGTTTCACAAGCGTGACATCGACTACCGGGGCGTCATCTATGCCGGCATGATTCTGACAGCGGACGGCCCGCAGGTGCTGGAGTTTAACTGCCGCTTCGGCGACCCGGAAACCCAGGTCATCCTGCCGCTGCTCGGCGGAGACCTTGCCGAGCTGGCGTTGGCCTGCACTGAGGGCAGGATTGAACAACAGAACCCGGTTCATATTACCGATCGAGCGGCGATGTGCGTGGTGGCGGCGGCCGATGGATATCCCGGTTCGTACGGCAGGGGCACGCCTGTTTCCGGCGACTTGGTAGGCCGCGATGGTGTCGTGGTGTTCCATGCCGGGACAAAGTCCGAGGAGAACCGGGTGGTGACCAATGGCGGACGGGTCCTGGGTGTTACTGGAATCGGTCGCTCACTCCTAGAAGCCAGGGACAAGGCGTACCGGGCCCTGGAAGGCATCAATTTCAAGGGGATGGTCTACCGCCGGGATATCGGTGCCCGGGGACTCGCCTCGCGCGGCGGCTAGCCTGTGCCGAAGTTCGTTAAACTCCAGCAGAAGAACCCGGCTGACCTGGCCGGGCAGATTGCCGGCGCGCTCCGCAGCGGCGTGGCGGTTGTCCCGATGCTCGGCGGGTATTGCGTACTCGCCCGCGAGCGCGAGGCGCTCGCCGGTCTTGGCGAGCCATACCGGATGGTGACGGCGGAGATGCTGGCGGCATCCACGGCCGGGCTTGAGGCGTCCCTGCAGGAGAGGGTGCTGAAGGCCATGGCCGAGCCGCTGGTCGCGAGGTTGGTTGCCGACCAGCCGGGTCAGGCACTGGCTTCCGAACCGCTGGCGAGGGAGATCCTGCGGCGGGCAGAAGGAGATGTCTGGATCGGTGTGCCGGCAGAGAGCGCCGAGCCGGGCGAGTTGGCCGACGAACTCGGGAATCGCTCCTCGATTGTCGTCACGGGTGACGCGGGTGGGCCGGGGCCGACGGGACTGGATTTCAGTCTACGCCCGGTCGTGATTGACAGGCGGGGAAAGTTGGGAATACTTGACGTTGAGCAGCTGCTCGGGGAATTGGTCGTGATGGGCCCGGGCCTGTTCTTTTCCGTGCTCGTACTATGCACCGGCAATTCCTGCCGCAGCCCGATGGCCATGTGTATGTTGGCGAACATGCTGGAGGGGACTCCGGCGTTCGTCGGTTCGGCGGGCACCGACGCGCCCGTGGGAAGCCCGGCAGCCGCGAATGCGGTCGAGGTGATGCGGGAAGCTGGACTCGACCTTACCCGGCACCGCGCGCAGCAGGTTTCGCAGAGTATGCTGGCGGCTGCCGATCTGGTGCTGGTGATGGAGGAGTACCACCGCCAGCGGGTCGCCGACCTGGCGGCGGATGCGGCCCGGCGAACCCGGCTGCTGCTGTCGTATGTAGGTCGGAACGAGAAGGTTGATGACCCGGTTGGTTTCTCCATCGAGTGTTATCGCCTGACACGAGAGGTGATGAAGCCGGCGCTGGAGCGGGTGGCCGCGGAAGTGAGACACCGAGCCGGCATTGGTGAAGTTAGGAGCTAAGAGTCAGGAGTCAGGGGTTAGGAGTCAGCCCCACGATTCGATGTGCTGCCAACTCCTGACTGCTGATAGCTGACTCCAAAGGAGCGCATAGTGGAATACTTCTTTACCGACACGCAGAAGGAAATCCGTGACCTGGCACGCAGATTCGCCCAGGAGAAGATGAAGCCGGTCCGGGCGGAACTGGACAGGACCGGCGAGTTCCCCCACGAACTGATGAAGGGGATGGCCGAACTTGGCCTGATGGGCGTCTACTTCCCCGAGGAGTACGGCGGCCTGGGCGGCGGCATCATGGAGATGTGTATTGTCGTCGAGGAGCTCTGCCGGGTTGACGGTGCAGCCGGGTTGTGCTACGCGGCCTGCGGCCTGGGCGCTTTCCCGATACTGGTCGGCGGCACCGAGGAACAGAAGAAGAAGTACCTGCCCCGGCTGGCGGCGGGCGAACTGGCCGCGTTCGCCATCACCGAGGCGAGCGCCGGGTCGGATTCGAGCAACGTCAAGACCCGCGCGCGGCGCGACGGCGACAACTATGTACTGAACGGCACCAAGCAGTTCATCACCAACGGCAGCGTGGCCAAGGTCTATTCGGTCATCGCCAGCACCAACCCGTTGAAGGGCGCGCGCGGGCTCTCCGCGTTCATCATCGAAGACGGCACGCCCGGTTTCACCTTTGGCAAGATCGAAGACAAGATGGGTATCCGGTGCTCCAAGACCGCGGAGCTCGTATTCCAGGACTGCCGCGTCCCGGCCGAGAACCTGATCGGCGGCAAGGAAGGCTACGGGTTTATCCACACGATGAAGACGTTCGATCGCACCCGGCCCGGGGTGGGAGCCCAGGCTCTCGGCATCGCGGCCGGGGCTTTGGACGAGGCACTCGACTACGCCCGGACCCGCATCCAGTTCGACGTACCGATCGCCCACTTCCAGGCCGTGCAGGTGATGCTCGCCGACATGGCGATTCACGTCGAGGCGTCGCGCGCGCTCATCTACGAGGCGGCGAGGGCGGCCGACGCCGGCATGAAGAACACCTCGGCCATCGCTTCGATGGCAAAGGTGCTGGCCTCGGATACCGCGATGAAGGTGGCGACCGACGCCGTCCAGATCTTCGGTGGGTACGGCTACATGAGGGAGTACCCGGTGGAGAAGATGATGCGGGACGCCAAGATAACGCAGATATACGAAGGCACCAACCAGATCCAGCGGCTGGTCATCGCTTCAGAGCTGATCAAAGGAACGGCGTGGTGAGGACAGAATGACGAAGTCCGAATACCGAAGTCCGAATGAAGCCCGAATGCAGGCAAATGATGAATCGGGCAATTCGGGCTTCAGTCGTCATTCGAGTTTCGGTCTTCGGATGTGAGCACGGGCATGAGCGCTGTGCGCAGCGTTGATTTCCTCATCATCGGTGCCGGGCCGGCCGGGTACGTTGCGGCGATTCGATTGGCTCAGCTCGGACGCAAGGTAGTTCTGGTTGAACGCGAACGGGTCGGCGGTGTCTGCCTGAACTGGGGCTGCATACCGGTGAAGTCGCTGCTGCATGCGGCGTCGGCGGTTCGCGGCGCAGCCGAAGCCCGGCGCATGGGCATCGTCTTCGGGCAGCCGGAGGTGGACTTCCAGGCGTTGTACGGATGGAAGGGGCGGGTGGTCGACCGACTGGTACGGGGCGTCGAGTTCCTGCTCCGGTCGAACGGTATCGAAACCGTGAAGGGAAAGGCGCGGTTCATCAACGGGCAGCGGGTGATGGTAGTTCAACCGGATGGCAGCGAGACTGAAATCGGAGCAGAGAGCATCATCATCGCGACCGGTTCAACTTCGTCGGTGCTGCCCGGATTCGAACCTGACGGCAAGTACGTGGTAGACTCGTACGGCGCGCTGAACCTGACTCGGCTCCCCGGCCGGGTGGTCATAGTCGGGGCCGGGGCCATCGGACTGGAATTCGCAACCGCATTCCGGCGCCTGGGTGCCAGCGTGTCGGTGCTGGAGTTGATGCCGCAACTGCTGCCGGGATTCGATGCGGAAGTGAGTTCGGCGCTGCGGAAAGCGATGCAGAGCGAAGGCATCGATTTCCACCTCGGGGTCAAGGTGACGGGATTGGACCGCGAGCCGGGTCTGGCCGTTCGCTTCCTTGCCGGTGAGGCCGAATCGACGGTCGAGACAGACCTGGTCATGGTGGCGGTCGGGCGCAGGCCGCTAACTGCCGGGCTCGAGTTGGAGCAGGCCGGGGTCAAGCTTGATGAACGGGGTTTCGTCACGGTTGACCAGAAGTACAGGACCAGTGCTGCCCGCATCCACGCCATCGGGGACGTGAAGCCGGGCCCGATGCTAGCGCACCGTGCCATGGCCGACGGAATCTCGCTTGCCGAGTCCCTCGGCGGCGGCCGGCCGTGGCGATTCAGGGCGGTGCCGTCCTGCGTCTACACCGATCCCGAAGTCGCCAGCGTCGGTATCAGCGAAGCCGAGGCGGCCGGCCAGAACGTCAAGGTGAAGGTGAGCCGCGTACCCATCTCGGCGCTGGGGCGATCTTTGACTCTGGGCCGGAGCGACGGGCTGTGCAAGATGGTCGTGGATGCGGCAACCGACAAGGTGCTGGGGGTGCAGATCGCCGCCCCGCAAGCCGATGTCTTGATTGCGGAAGCAACGGCGGCCATCGAACTCGGCTTGACGTCCGCCGAACTTGGCCGGGTCGTTCACGCCCACCCGACGATGAGCGAGCTGCTATTCGAGGCAGCGGAAGCCATCCACTCCAAAGCAGTCCACATTGTCAATCGGTAGGGGCAGCCTCGCGCTGCTCAGCTTGGGCCGGGTCGAGTACGGCCGCGCCCTGGAATTGCAGCACGAACTGCGGCGGCTGCGCGTCGAGGATCGTATAGCCGACACGCTCGTGCTGGTCGAGCACGATCCGGTTATCACTCTGGGCAAGTCGGCGAAGGCCTCAAACCTTCTGGTCAGCGAGGATGAGCTGGCGCGCCGGGGCGTGGCACTGCACCGCATTGAGCGGGGAGGAGACGTGACGTTTCACGGTCCGGGTCAGCTCGTAGGCTACCCCGTGTTCAAGCTGGAGACGGGAATCGCCGGCGTCCGGAGGTTCGTCGAGCAGGTCGAGGCTGCACTCATAGCGGCGCTGGCCGAGCTCGGAGTCGCAGCCGGTATCCGACCGGGCCACATCGGGGTCTGGTGCGAGGAGCGGAAGATCGCATCAATCGGGATTGCGGTCAAGCGGCGCGTCACCTACCATGGATTCGCACTCAACCTGGCGGTCGACCCGGCTTTCTTCCGGCTGATCAATCCCTGCGGCATGCCGGACGTGGCCATGACGTCGGTGAGCACAGAGGGCGGGGTTGCCGCTGACGCCCGGGTACGGTCGGCGGTTGTTGCCGGGTTTGAGAAGGTGTTCGGGGTCGAGGTTCAGGCGAAGCTGCCGCGGATCCTGATCTCCTTGACGCAGGGCCTTAGGACCTCGGCCATCGCCTCGACTTCGGATCGGGTGTAGGCCTTCGTCCCGCCGAAACCTCTCACGCGCGCTCGCGCGTGATGGTACTCCTGTAGCGCAACCGCCTGTGCGCCTTTGATCGCCTCGCCAATGGCCGCGACGTCCTCCGGGTTGATGAGTCCGGGCACGAGGGTGCAACGGAACTCATGCTCGACCCCCGACTCCAGGAGCAGTTGGATGGTCCGGCGCAAGGGGGCAATGTCCACCTGACGCCCCGCCGCCCGGCTGTAGCGCGAGTCGAGCGGCGCTTTGACGTCCATGGCGACCGAATGGACCAGTTTCAGTTCCAGCAGGGCCTTCAGCGCGTAGGGGAATGACCCGTTGGTATCGACCTTCACCTTCTGTCCGATCTCCTTGAGCCACCGGCACAGGCCGAAAACCTCCGGGTGCATCAGTGGTTCGCCTCCGGTCAGGACCACGCCGTCATACCAGTCGCGCTTCCGGCGCAGTGTCCGGGCGATCTCTTCGCTTTGTACCGGGGTGAGTCCGGGGTCATCGTCGGCGATCTGATGGTTGTGGCAGAACGGACAGGCGAAGTCACAGCCACCGATCCACAGCACCGCCGCAATCCGGCCGTGCCAGTCGAGCAACGAAGTCTCGGTGAAGCCGACTATGCGCATGGGGTCATCACTGCCAGATGTTAGAGCAAACCGGCAGGCAGTCAATCAACTGCGGGTCCGGGAGTTGACGTTGTTGTCTGGCTCTGATATTGTTACGCGAGTGACTGGTTACGTCGCGCGTTTCCCCGACCGGGTCCACCCCGGCCATGTCCGGGCGAGCGCGTACCCCTCAGAGAGTCTGTCGGGTCGGCGGCAGCGCCGGCCCGGTTGTTCACAAAGGAGTTGGCAGGCATGAGTGCATCCAGCGATATCGAAATCGGGCAAGTGGTCGAGGTGAACGGCGAACGCGCGCTCGTGGAGCTGACTGTCGATACGACTGTCGAGCTGGCCAAGGATTACTTCCCGGGCCAGCCCGGCTCGCACATCAAGATTGCGGTCCGGGACCGGAGCGTCATCGGCATCGTCTCATCCATCAAGATGGAAAACCCTCCCCTCCCGGCGGTGGGGCAGGACGCGCCTCGGACGTTGGGACGGAGGGTGGCGGACTGCATCCTGATTGGTTCGATGGGCGTAAACGGCGGGTTCATACGCGGAGTCGCCATCTATCCGACCGTGGGCCAGCGGGTGAAGATGGTGACGCCCGACGAGATGAAGACCATATTCTCCGAGTTCAATGAGTACGATTTCTCATTCGGCCATCCCTCGCATGCCGAGGACCAGCGTGCCTACATCAATGTCGATCACTTCTTCGGACAGCACATCGCGGTGGTCGGCAGCACGGGTTGCGGCAAGTCCTGCACCGTCGTTTCGATTCTCCAGGAGGCGATCCGCAAGTATCCGGACACGCACATTGTCGTCCTGGACCTGCACGGGGAGTACTCCACCGCTTTCCCGGAAGACGTAACGCGCATCGAAGCGGACCAGGTGGAGCTGCCCTACTGGCTGCTCAGCTTTGAGGAGTTCCAGGACCTGACCGTTGACCAGAGCGAGTTCTCAGCCAAGAACCAGATGACGGTGCTGCGTGACGCGCTGGTGCGAGCACGCGAAGGCACGGTTGGTAGCGACCGGTTGCGCAAGGGCGAGCGCGTTACCGCGGACTCGCCTGTCTTCTTCGACCTTGATGACTTGCTGGACACGATCCGGAACTGGAACATCCAGATGGTCCCCAATGCCGACGGCGCAATGGTGCCGGGGCCGTTGTACGGCGAGTTCGACAAGTTCCTCATCCGGCTCGACAGCAAGGTCAGCGACCCGCGCTTCAAGTTCATGTTCGGGCCGACTCAGTACACCTCCAACGACAGCTTCACTCAACTGCTGCGGGACTTTCTGTCAATCGGGACCGGTACCAGGATGGCGTGCATCGACCTGAGCGGTGTTCCCTCCGACGCGGTCGGCGTGGTGGCGGCGGTAGTTTCGCGCCTGGTCTTCGAGTTCAACCTGTGGAATCCCGAGCGCGAGCGCTTCCCGATACTGCTGGTGCTGGAAGAGGCGCATAACTACGTGCCCAGCCGCAACGACTTCCGACTGCAGGCGGCCAAGGCGGCAATCGAACGGATAACCAAGGAGGGCCGGAAGTACGGCGTCGGCACCATCATCGTCAGCCAGCGCCCCAAAGAGCTGTCCGAGACCGTGCTCTCTCAGTGCAACAGCTTCATTGCCATGCGGCTCACCAACCCGGACGACCAGGCATACGTCCGCAAGCTCGTCCCGGACGCGCTCTCCGGGCTGATGGACATGTTGCCGTCGCTCCGGACCGGCGAGGCGTTGATTCTCGGCGACTGCGTCGCTCTGCCGACGCGGGTGATGATTGACTGTCCGCAACCGAAGCCGATGAGTTCTGACGTGGAGTTTGCCAAGTGGTGGAAGGAAGGCGTCCAGGACATGGACGTTGACCGCATCGTCCGGCGCTGGCGCGGGAGAAGAAAAGACCTGTAGTCCGGTAGCTGCTCGAGCGTGAAGGCCGGCCGCAGACGCAGCCCTTCATTGCAGCTATCGGAGTCCGTTACGTAACCCTGCCGCCAGCAGATTCGAGTCCGCCATCTGGGGTGCTGTTCTACAAGTGCATGCGCCGCTCGTTCGCGAGCACAGGCCGGACCTGTAGCCGTGGCTCTGCCTGGCATTTGATCCAGCATCTGGGTCTTGGTCCCGCCGACCGTCGCGGCGACCATCACGGCCACTACCTCGCACATGGTCGCGCACATCACCTCGGCCACCAACCCGAAGACCGTCACGGCCACCACCGCGCAAACCGACTGCCTGACCGTGGCCGCTACCATTAGTGTGACCGCGTCGGCCTCGGTTGGGCCAATCGTTTCACCGACCACTGCGCAGTCAGCCTCAGCCACGACTCCAGCCACGGCCTGCGCTACCTTCCAGTGGACCATCGCGGCGACGGCGGCAGAAACAGTCACCTAGACCGTCCGCGGGACGGTCCCACAGACGATGACCTAGACGCTTGTCTCCATCGAATGCAAAGGGCCTTGTCTTGTATCTATCCAATTCTTTGATACTTAGACGCGTCAGCATCGGAGATAACTCACGTGCGTCTAAACGGTTGAGAACGGACAGACGAGGCGCTTGCAGGCACCTGCCTGCCCGCTCCTTAGTGGGACTGATCCTGGACGGGGACTGTCCCTAGGGTAAAAGTCAAGGCATAGGCCGCATGAAAGGAGCGCGGAAATGTCCGATGTTACGAGACGTATAGAGCGCTGGCAGAAAAAGTACAGCCCAGCGCAGGCCAAGGCGACCCTCGACCTTCTGCAGGAAGGCATGAGACAGCGCTACGAAGCTGCAACCGTGGAGATGGCAGCCATGGAGATGAAGGTCAAAGAAGTGCTGAACCAGCAGGGCGTCCACACCACCAACTACGTCCCCTATCTGAGCTATGCCCGCCAGCTTTGGAAGCTCTCGCGGCAGCAGCATATCACCGGCGAGAGCTTCGCCATGGCAAGCGAGGTCCTGCTCCAGAAATGGGCTGGCCGTGGCCAGAACCCCGACGTACTTGCAGCCATCCGAACCCAGGTCTTCAACTCCCCACCGCCAACTCCATAGCATCTACTGCACCGCTCGGCTGGTGAGCTAGCTGGACGGCGTCCTGAGAAGAAGCAGGCTGCCCGCATTGACGCGGGCAGCCTCTCTTGGACGGGTAGCTCGGCCTACTCGGTGAGAATCGCCTTCCTGCTGAAGCGAGCGCGGAACATGACCCAAACGTCCGACGTTTCGGATCGTGTCCCAAGCGTCTGCCACGCGGACTGGTATAGCTTCCGCACCGGGGTCTACTCCGCTAGCACAACTTTCCTGCTGAACCGCTGGTTCTCAGCCGCTAGCGTGCAGAAGTACACGCCGCAGGCACAACTACGCCCCTTGGCGTCCTGCCGGTTCCAGGTCAGGTTGTAGTAGCCCGGCTTCTGCTCACCGCTAGCCAGTGTATTCACGAGCTTGCCCGCAACGTCGTAGAGCTTGAGCACGACGCGGGTCTGGTGCGGCAGGGCATAGGCGATGTTGAGCCTCGTCCGCGCCGGGTTCGGGAAGGGTTGAGCCAGACTCAGGGTCTTGGGCAGTTTGACATTGCCGGCTGACTGCTGCCCGCCGGGCGCACTGTCATCGCTCTGGATGCGCAGCTTGTGGACCTTGTTCGGCTGCGGCGCGAGTGAGAAGAGGTGATGTCGGTTCTCACTCAGCACCAGACCTCGGAGCTTGCTTGAGTCCGATGTCTTGATAGCGACGATGTTGCCGCCCAGGGGCGTGATGCCTTTGAGCCTGCCGTCGTTTCCGTCCGTCAGGTAGATGGCACCTGCATCGGTTACGTAGACCGCGGTCGGCTTGGTGAAGCAGCCGGTGATGGTTGCCTTGTAGTGTCCGGACGTGTCCCAGGCGACGAGCCTGTCGTTCTTGGTGTCGGCCACGTACACAAGGTCGCCTTTGACCGCGATGCCTTCGGGCGAGTGGAAGTGAAGCGAGTCTGAGCCCAGACCGCCTCTCGTGAAGACGAGCGTCCCGTTCGAGCGGAACTTGCCGATCCGGTGCCAGCCCTTGTCCACCAGCCAGAAGTTGCCGTTCGTATCACGCTTGAGGTCCATCGGCTGGGACAGATTGGAGACCAGCCTTCTCCGGTTCTGACCGTTCTTGTGCAGCTTGTGGACGCGCTTGCCCTGAGCATCAAGCACGAGCAGGCTGTCATTGCCGACCGCGAGGATGGCCGTGACTTTGGCTTGCGAGCCTGAGTCAGTCACCTGGAAGCACCCAAGCGAGTCGAGGTCGTCCGACAGGTGCAGCACGTATCCGGTCGCGGAGCCGACGTACACAGACCCTTCGCCCATGCCCGACCCGCCGCCCGGCGGCCCGCCGCCTTCACCGCCGCCTCCGCCGCTGTTGGAGACTATGACCCAGGTGGTGCAGCTTGAGACGTGCCCGGCTGAGTCGGCACCGGTCAGCAGTACGTAGTATTCACCGTCAGGTATCGAGTCGGTGTTCCAGTAGCCGAGATGCACTGCCGGGCCCAGGATCTGCTGGGAGTCAGGGTAGGCCGGGGAATGGCTGACAGAATCAGGGTCCGCCGGTAGCCAGTTGGTCGAATCCACGTGCATGAAGAACAGCCGGCGTGACTCGAACCACGTGTCGCCGGCAACTTCGATCGGGTCATAGGCCCAGCCGGTGACTTCGACCGTGCCGCTGACAAGCTGCCCGGAGTCAGGCAGGCTGATGTGCACGACCGGTGCAGTCGGGTCGAGGATGATGGTATCCGCATACGGCGCGGCGTTCTCGTTACCGGCAGAGTCAAGGAAGAGCGCCCGCACGACCTTCATCCCTGCGCCCGAGCCGATGTTCCACTCGGCCAGTGTGTCGTACGCACCCCACCAGACGTAGCCCGAATCAGACTCGAACGCGTTAAGGGCTACGTTGTCGGTGTAGACGTTGCCCGCACCACTATCGACGCCCTGAGCCCGCACTCTCACCATCCCGCCGCGCCAGACCCAGCCCGACTCCGGTGTCGGCGTCTCCAACAGGAACCGGGTCGAGAGGTTGTACCGGCCAGTGAGCGACAGCAGGCTACCTGAGTAAGATGCGGAATCGACCAACTCCCAGAGCGTGTCGTGCTGGCTCGTGTCCTCTCGTGTGCTCCAGAACCAGAACGAGACTTCACCGGCAGCCTCGCCGTCGTGTACGTGAGCCAGAATGCTCGCCTCCAGCACACACGAGTCACCGGAATAGGCCGAGATGGACTCAGCCGGCACGAACTGCCTGACCCCAGCCTGCGGCATTCCGGCCGCTAGTTTGGCCATCGCCAGGCTCGTATCGTAGGCGCCATTCGCAAAGCTCCAAGAGCCTGCGGTCGCCAGGAACCCGCCATTCTCGATCAGGCCTACCCGTGGCCGATTCATGAACCGCATCCAGCCCACACCCGATGCCGAATCGTAGGCGGCAAGTGTGAGCGTGCAGGTCGAACTCGGCGCGAATCGCACCCCGCCCTGAATCACGACGCTCCCGGTTGGCCCGGTCGTGTCGAAGACGATGATGGAATCGATGGAATCCGGGTAGAACGGGCTGTCATTCTCACCGCTATCGCGGAACTGAGCATACACCCTGAAAGTGCCGCATCCCCTTGGGAACGGTAGCGCCGTGTCCGCGCAGAACGGGAACCACGCGGTCGTATCCGTAGCGTGAACCATGGTGTCCCGCTGACCATACCAGTCGAGGAGAATCCGGGCACTGTCGGCGGGTGTCTGTCCCGTCGTGTCCTTCTCCCATGATGCGCTTGTCAATCCTATCGGCAGCACTGGCGCTCCTGTCTTGGCGCCCGGCGGCACGACGACATCGACCTCCCCACTTGGACCACGCAGTATGTCGAGCCTCAGATACGCTTGATTGTCATCGGTGCCCTGTCTCTCTACATAGCGCATACCGGGATTGACGTTAGCGGCCAGGAGCCCTTCCCCATGCAGACCGCTCGGCATGCCCTGGTGCAGGATGAGCCACATCGTGTCACCAGGGTACAGCTTCTTTGTCCTGGATGTCGATTCGACGACTGCCCCATTCCACGTGAACCAAACTGAGGTCGGACTATTATCAGGTGTCGCCCGCTGGGTATCACGGTTCCTGACCAACGCGTAGAACATCAGCAGGGAGTTGGTCTGCGGTCGGTCCGGAACGACCCAGAAGCTGTCCACGACCAACTCCGGTCGGCTCTCCACCGACGTCTCGTTGATGAGCACGGGCCGTGGCGTCAGGCTCTCGTGCAGCCACCCACTTGCTGCCGCGTAATCCTGGTCGGACGGTGGGTCGTCGTCGTAGGCTAGGCTGTCCGCGACCATCGTATCTGACCTTGCCGGCAGCCTGGCAGACACGGACGGGGCCGGGTCTGATACTGGAATGCTCCAACACACCCACGTCCGTTTCTTCTGTGCCGTCGTATCCTCGAACTCGTAGACTCGAACCGAATCGTCCGTCGAGTCACCCATCATCACCCGCCCGTTCAGCCGCGTCCCGACGAGTATCGAGCGTGCCTGCTTGAAAGCGTAGTATCCGTACTGCGGCACTAGTTCCTCATCGTCCGCGGAGTCGTCCTGCAGCCACAGCCAGTTCCAGGGTTCTTCGATTTCGATGGGCGCGAAGTGCCAGTACGGCAGCCACCAGCACATCCTGTCGTAGCCTCCTCCGGCACCGGGCAGGGCCGGAATGCTGAGGCTGGTTGTGAACGACTGGCAGAGGTTGTTGGCATCGTCCTCCCGTGTCAGTCCCTGCTGCCGTACGTTCCATCCAAGCTCAGTGTTCCACAGCTCACTGCGATAGTCGCCCCACGTCTTTTGCATGACCGCGCGCAGTGTCTCAGCATCGGACTCCAGTCTCTCCGGCGAGAAGACGAAGCCATCCTGATAGGGATGCACGGCCACCCCATCCCAGAAGACGCCGTCCTCGGAAGTCTGGTAGCAGAGGTCAAGCCAGTGCACGCCGGCGACCAAGAACGAGTCATTCGAGTCGGTGGCCCGGTGCATCGCCCCGATCAGAATCGTGTCGTCGATGTGGTTCTCGTGACTTCGGATTGTCGAAGCGGCTACCCGGGCCATTCTCATATAGAGCGAGCACAGCCCCCGCGGCCCGTCAAACCCGCTCAGGTACTGCAGACGGTTCGGCCTGCGCCACCAGCCGGTAACGCCGTCGGCCCAACAGCTCTCGGATACACAGGTATCGTTCGGCTCGTTGGATACAATCCAGGTGTGCACGTTGGCCGCGTGGTCCATGAGCGAGTCTACCCAGCGGGCGTAGTAGTTGGTCTCCCCGGATCCGGGCCATAGGTTCAGCGGCGAGCCATATTCGACCGGGCCATACCCCCAGTCGTAACCGGTGTCCGGGGGCGTCCTCGGCAACCAGGTCGAGTCCTCGCGGGAGCTTGCCCACAAGGCGGACTTCACCAGGATACCGACGGGCCGCGCGCCGGTGCTGCAGATTAGCGAAATGTGCGCATCCGTGTCCCTGAAATCCCACGAATCCTGCGTGGGCTGATGCTCTACCCAATTGCACTCAAACGGCGCCGTGCGCCAGCCGGTCTGGGTCATGTAGTGCTGCCAGGCAGCTCTGCGGTTCGTTCCGTTGTTCCAGCCCGGCAGCTTCGCGAACCCGCCCCAGAATGCCGAATCCACCGGCCGCATCCGGCCATAGCATCGCATCGCCAGGCCGTGGGTCGGCGTCACCGCGCCCGGATATGACGCTATCAGACCTCCGTAGTTGTAGCCCGACGCATTGGTGAAATAGTACTGGATGCTGTCGCCGCCGCCTCGGGTGAAGCAGAACGCCAGCTTCTTCCCCTTCACGATAGACTCAGGGTAGGTGACGTTGATACTATCGAACCGGACCCAGTACTGAGGTCTCAGGTACTTTCCGTTGAACTTGTACGCTATCTGGTTACCGCCAGGATACGTTCGGATGCTGAGGTCGTATTGGCCTCCGCTGCCGTACTCGCCTGCGAATAGCTCCACGTATGCTCCCGAGGCGGCGTCCAGCTCGTCGAAGTTGGTGGTTATGAGCTGGGCTACACAGTTGTTGGGCGGAATCGTGTCCGTCCAACCTGACAGTGCCGCCGTGATTGGCTCCACATGGTACGCGGTCACCAGCGCCGCCGCGCACCCGCAGAGCGCCACCAGTATGGCGGCGGCCTTGCACACCTTTCCCTTCATGCTGTCCTCCTATTGTCTGACGAACTTCACCCTTGCTGAAGTCGCACCGGTTCCGCTTTGGACAAAGTAGACCCCAGGGGGTATTACCGCTATGTCCAGTACCACCTCGCCGCGCCCCCGGTTCTTGACCACGCACGGCATGAGTCTGCCAGCGATATCACGAACGGTCACCGTAGCTGGCCACTTGCCGTATATGGAAATACTGGCACTCGTCGTCACGGGATTCGGCCTGACGGATGGCTCTGCATGCACATCACCTCCTTTCGTCGGTTCACTCAGAGCAACCTGCGTTGATTCGTATATGCTCACGCCTGCTTCCCAGCAGGCGGCGTAGATGTGAGGCGACATGTAGGCCAGCCGATTCACCGTGCGCGGCGCTGTGCAGAAGCCACGGACTCGCATGTTGTGCACATCCGAAGCATCAATCACCCGTACTCCGTCGCGATTCGCTGCGTAGAGCAGAGTCCCGACCGCCTCGACCCAGTACGTGTTCGTCCCAACACTGAGCGAGTCCAGCAATCGAGGTTGGTCGGGCCGAGCAATGCTGTAGACGAGAATACCTCCCGACGACAAGAACAGGAACGTATCGCGAACCGTGCCGTTCCATGCCCCGCGCTGTATCGTTCCGACGATACTCGGATTCGACGGCTGCTTCACGTCGATGATGGCAAACGGGTAGTTGGCCGCGTATGCGAGCGTATCCACGACGCACAGACCGTACGCGTCCCCCTGTGTTGCGCAGTTTCCCACCAGCACCGGCTCCCTTGGTCGCGCGACGTTGACAATCTGGAGCTTGTTGATCTCCGCGATGTACACGAAGCTGTCGCGAATGACCATGTCTTCGGGCGGGTTGGTGACGTCCACGCCAGCCACCCGCTGGGGCCTCGCCGGGTCCGAGACGTCAACCGACTGGAACTGCGGACGCTGATACCAGTGCATGTAGGCGAATGAGTCGCGCGCGGCCACCGACATGCACGCGGGATTCAGACCAACGATGTCCACTCCGCCCAAACGAGATGGCCGAGTCGGGTCCGAGACGTCCAGAATTGTCATGCCATTCAGGGGCGAGGCCAAGTACGCCTTCGTACCGTCCACGTAGATGTCCAGCACGGAACCAGCGCCAAACGCAGTTGTGTCAAACGTTGGGTTTGCGGGATTCGTGACGTCAACCGCGACAACACCATCAGTGTAGTTAGCTACGAGGGCGTAGTTCACGGCGGGCACGACCGCCACGCCATACTCATACTCAGCCGGAATGTCGATGTGCCCGACTAGAGAAGGCGAAGCCGGGTTGGACACGTTCACCACGTCCAGTAGCGAAGTGAAGAGCAACGTGTCTTCGGTAGAAGGCATGGTGAGGTCCATCGCATCCCCGAGCGTGAGCCAGCCGACCTCTTGCGGTGAGGCCGGGTTCTTGACGTTGTAGATTCGCAGGCCTTCTCCGAAGATCATGTCGTAGCACAGCGTGTCTCGCACGTAGACCGCCAACGGCTCACCGCCAATTCTCCCGACTCGGTGAGGGCTGGCTGGGTTGCTGACGTCCACGATGTTGACCCCCGAGACGTGAACTAGATAGCAGTAGTTGCCTGCCTGAGTCATGAACAGGTCGCAACTGTCGCGACAAGCCCCGACCCGGACTGGCTGCCGGGGGTCCGCGATGTTGTAGATACGCAGGGTGTCATCTTCGCAGGCAGCGTAGACGAAGGAGTCCTTGACCGCGATATCGTTGACCACGGGCAGGTCGACGCGGCTGAGCAGGTTGGGTTGAGCGGGATTGCTTATGCCGTGGACTTCGAGGCCGGTTCCACCGACGTGAATGCCCGCTACTACGATAGTGTCGGTGATGATGGCCCGACGCGGAATCCCGGCGAAGTTCAAGTCGCCGAGCAAGTCGAAGGTGACGCTGTCCTGGGAGCGGAACCGAGCCAATGTCGCGCCCGATCCACGGGTCAAGCAGATGATGGTATCACCTGGTGTGACCTGCAGCGAAACCTTGAGCGACGGTCCATAGCTCCAGCGCCCCACGCACCGGAGTCCGCTGTCTTCGGTGGGCCTCCAACTCTGCCGCAGCAGGTAGCTCTCAAGGCCGTTCTTCTCCAGCCACCGATGGCCTCTAAGCGACCCCTTCACCATCATCGAATCCCGCAGCGCCATGTCGTCCAGCCGCTCGCCAAAGACGACTGTCGCCGCGAGCAACAACACTGCACTCCACCGCCGCGTGCTCATGACGCGATAATGCTAGACCTCTGAGTCACGATGTCAAGCCGCCGCCGACGCCGACCGCGTGAAGCAGAACGCCAGCTTCTTCCCCTTCACGATGGACTCGGGGTAGTCTACAGCCAGCTTGAACTTCACCCACTCGTGATCGACGTTGCCGCCGGCGTTCCCCGCCTCAATCGGAGCTCCGCCGGGATAGGTCCGGACCGTGACGTGATAGTCACCACCCCCGCCTTTGGTCCCTGCGAACAGCTCGCAGTATGCACCTGCCGCACTGTCCAGCTCATCGAAGTTGATCGTTATTACCTGGGCCACGGTTCTATGCTCAAAGGTGGTCCAGCCGCTCATCGCCGCGGTCAGGGGCTCCTGGTGGAACACTGACACGAGACCGAAGGCCGATGACAGCACTGCTGTCATCAGCACAAGAACGCTGCTCCTCATTTCCTCCTCCTATTGCTTTACGACCTTTACCCTGCTGATTCTCCTGTCGGTCTTGACCTCAACGAAGTAAACGCCAGCAGCCAGCTTCGAGAGGTCTAGCAACAGACCTTCGTTGGCCCCATCACTGGTGAAGACAGCCGGGACGACTCGGCCCGACACGTCGCGCAGTCGGACACTGCGGGTCGTCGCCCTGTCCACAGAAATCAGACACCGGTCACGAGCAGGACTGGGACGCGCCCTCAGGCTGGTCGCGAGACTCGTTGTCGAGACCTGCTCTTGCAGCGCGAGCGATTCGGCCCTGTAGATGCCAACTCCAGCTTCCCACATCGCGGTGTAGAAGTATGGAGCGGAGTAGACAACTCGGCGCGGGCCATAAGGCGTCGCGATCGCCGCTCGCCAGTGCGGCTGCGCGGGATTCTCCAGACTGAACGCCTCCAGCCCGTTGAACGTAGATACCACGGCGACCGACTCGGCAAGCGCCACGTCCCAAGCATGCGTCTGCAGTGGCGCGAAACCCAGAAGACGTAGGGAATGTGGGTCCGAGGCGCTGTAGACTCTCAGCGTGTCGTAGCCGAAGGGAACGTACAAGAACGTATCACGCACAGCGATGCCGTATGCGAAGACGTCAGTCGTGCTGACCACAAACGGACTGTCGGGTCGGGCAACGTTGGTGATACGTATCGCACCAGCAGCGGTGTACGCGAACGAGTCTTGAACGACGATAGCGACGCCATCGCCGCTGCATGTCCCTACCAGCACCGGCTCCCTCGGTCGCGCGACGTTGACAATCTGGAAGCGGTTCATCTCGGCGCAATAGACGAAGCTGTCGCGCAGGACCATGTCCTCCGGTGGGGCGAACGGGTCAAGTTGACCGGCGGCCCTGGGGTGAGACGGATCGCTGACATCCACCACTCTGAACCAGAACCAGTCCGCGAATGCGAAGGAACCCCGCGCTACCACCGAAGACATGTGCGGGAATTGCCCAGCCGAGTCATACGCCCCAAGCGTAGTCGGCTTGGCCGGGTTCCGAACATCGAGAATCTTGAGTCCAGACATCTGGTCCGCCACGTAGGCCCTGTCAATGTCGATGTAGACGTCAACGGCTTCGTCGGCATCCAGGATGAACGTGTCGCGGATGGGCTGTGATGTGTTGCGAGCATCATAGACCTGCAGTCCCGTCCAGTGCGAGCCGACGAAGGCAGACTGGGCTAGCCCGTTGGTCCAGACACCGTAGCCCCAGCCGGGCCTTCCGGCAGACCCCAACAAGCGAGGTCGGGTCGAATCAGCCACGGACACGATGGTCATCTGGTTGAAGTCGCTCTCGCCTGCCCCGTACGCCAGTGTATCAATCAGATATATGTCATTGCCGCCCGCGTCATCGAGCGAGCCGATCTGGTATGGCAGCGATGGAACGGCAACATCGAGGATATGGAACGTTATCTCGCCCGGTACGTTCGGGTTGAAGGTCGTGACGTAGCAGAGATGTCCTCTGGCTTGTACTTGTTCAATCGCGCTGCCCCAGGAGCCGATTCGGTGCGGGCTGGCAGGGTTGGTGACGTCTATGACGTACAGGCCCCAGCGGTCGCCGACGTATGCAGCGTTGCCTGCCACGGAAACAAGGTCTCCCGAGTCGCGGCAGGCACCGCGGAAGACCGGGTTTGCAGGACTTGAGACGTTGTAGATGCGGAACGAGTCGTCGCCGCTGATCGTATAGACCAGCGAGTCCTGCAGGGCGAAATCGTTCAGGGGTATTGGCGTCCAAGACAGGCGCACCGGATTCTGCTCGTCGGCGATGTTGTAGATTTCCAGACCGCGTCTGGAGCCGACGTACAATAGCGTGTCGGCGACCTCCACGCGGCACATCAGCCCTTCGGCATTGATGTCCGAGAGTAGCTCGATTGAGAGGGAATCCTGCCTGGAGAACCTGAGCAAGCTCACGCCCGAGCCGCGTGCCAACGCCACCAAGGTCTCGCTTGGAGTCGTCCTGCCGTCCACGTCATAGGACGGCCCGTATGACCAACGTCCGATTAGCTCTAGTCCCGAACTCTCAAGCGCCGGCATACTGACGCTCGTGTAGTACGGATCATCAATTCCCCGCTCCCGTAGCCATCTCGCCCGCATCCTCGGATGCACCCGACTGAGCGATTCTTGCACCGCCGCCTGTTCCTGGAACGCGCGCGGAAAGCCAGCGGCCACGCCCGTCGTGACCAACAACCCCAAACACAAGAGGACCGAAATCGCTCTTGTCATGGCTTCATTGTAGAACTCGTCTCAAACAAGTCAAGCCACCGCCCGAGACCGCGCGGTGGTGGCCGGGGCGTACCGAGTGTGGCTAGCGGGCTTCGGGAAGGTGGCGGAGGCTCGAAGGGATTTGCGATTGACGAGTGGCTAACGGCGAATTCAGGATGCCAGCCAGCGTCGAGCTTGATACCCCGAAGTACGGGCGGTATGACCAGAGCGGATTGACGCCGAAGCCGCATCCGGCAAAGACGCTGACCGGCAGAAGGTGAACGAGTATGAAGTCTGTCCTGAGTTCGGCACCGACTCCGAGCCTGGCACGGTTCAGGGGCGAGTCTGCAGTTTGCGGGCTGCAGCTGGCCGGGGAGGGCCAGGCGGATGTGAGCCCGGCGTCGGCGAACAAAGCGGCGTTGATGTTCTGCAGGAACAGAGGGCCCGTTCCCATGCCTCTTTCGATCCACCAAAGCGGCGTGCGGAACTGCATCCCGGCTGCCGCGATCGAGCGCGCCGGCTCAGACGCACTCGCGTAGCCGCGTACGCCGAGCAGCCCCGGCTCAGCTTCGAGCGCGAAGGCATCGGCGGCGGCTGCTTCGAAAGCGGTGCCCAGGACCAGTTTCGTCCGTAAACTCCACGTCTGCGGCGGAGCTCCCAGATACTGGAACCAGTAACCAACAACTCGCGTCAGGTCTCGGCCCGAGAGCATCCACTTCGCTTGCACGTCTGAGTGCAGACCGATGACTCGTCCTTCAACCGGGGCGACGCAGAAGCGGTACTGGTGAGCATTGGAGTGCGTCCAGTGCAGGTCTGCTCGTGTAGATAGCCTGCCCGGGACAGGATCCGAATCGCCAGACGATCCGGTCATGTCCCTTTGTGCCGTGACGCCGAGGGCGAGCCAACTCGAGTGTCTCATGGTGATGAAGGGAAGATCGAGGTTGATCGAGCCTGCCTGGCGCTGCAGGTCGAGGTCAGCCATGAGGCTGATAACCGGACGATAGCGGCGCAAGGTGTAGGAGGCGGTGAGGAACGGCGAAGAACGCTCAAACCGGTACCCGGCAGTCAGCTGGTATTGATGGAACTGGAGCGCATCCCAACCGAGAGTGAACGCTCCCAGCTCCGGCAGTGTCGCGTCAGCCGACAGCGACGCCCAAGGCAACCAGAATGCGGGCAGAAGGCTGGGGAACGGGCTGTAGTAGTAGAGCGGGCTTGCAGGGGGAGGAGTGAGGAGTGAGGTGGGAGCAGTTGGAGGCGATTCTGTGAACTCCGGGGCGGGAAGCCAGTCGGCGGCGCGGATGTCGGCGACTGAGACATCGTAGCCCGAGGCCGAGTAGCTCGCCATGGCAACCCGACGATTGTCGGGGGAGACGGTCGGCTCGAACACGCCATACTGAACGTTGGTGACTTGATAGGTCTTGCCGGTCGCGAGCTGGTAGGCGTACAGGTTGAAGACACCGGTACGGTCCGAGACGAAGAAGAGGGACTTGCCGGTCCTTGACCAGGTGGGTGTGAGGTCGCTGGCGCGGTCGTGTGTCACCGGTATCGTCCAGCCGGTGCTGCGGTCGACCAGTTCGATGTCGACGTACCCACCGGGACGGCTGACCCCGACGGCAATCCACCTGCCGCTGGGCGAGAACCGCGGACCGTGGTAGCCAGTGTGGTCTTCGGTTTCGGTGAGGCGGGTGATTCTACCGGTCCTGAGGTCGAGCAGCTTCAAGTCGTTCTGGCCTCCGCCATTGGCGACGAAGACGAGCAGGGACGTATCCGGGGCGTAGTCCGGGTCGCGCGCCCGCTGGCCGCGCGTGAGCTGGCGCAACTGGCGCGACGAGAGGTCGAGAGAGAAGAGTTCGGTGTGCTCGTAGCTATTGCCGACGATGTCCAGCTGGGAGAATGCCAACGACCGGCCGTCCGGGGAAAGCGAGAGGCTTCCGGTCACAAGGCCGCGGTGGAGTACGGTTGTCCGACCGGTAGCAGTGTCCAGCATCTTGATGCCCGGGTACTCGCGGCCGCTCTGCGAGAGGTAGTAGAGCCGGGAGGCTGAGCGCGACCAGAGCGGCGAGCTGGTCCAGTACCCTTCGCGGGTGAGCCGGCGCAGCGGGGTCAGCGGCTGCCTGCGAACATCCTTCGCGGCTCGTGTCGCCCTCGTGACAAGGCTCTCGGCGGTTTCCTTCCAAGCGCGATAGATGCTGCGGCCGAGAGTTCGGCGGGCGTGGAAGTTCTCGAGGAAGGGGAGACTGGTGGAGCGTCTGCGGTTGTACCGGTCCCAGACCCCGGGGTCGAGTCGAGCTGCTTCGCCGGCGTGCAGCCACGTACCGTAGAGGTAGGGAGCAGACCCTCCGGGGTAGCGCTGAAGCTCATACGTGCCGGATCGATCCACCGGCAGCAGCCGGTTCGAATCGGCGGCTGCGCGCGCGATCATGTCGTACTCGGCGCTGCGCAGGCGGCCGAAGTCCGAGAACTTCGTCTCATTGTAGACCGCGTAGCCTTCATTCAGCCAGGCCGGGGCCAGAGCGTTCGGCATGCTGATGCGCCCGAATACGTGGCGGAGCGCCCTGGGTACGCCGGCTGCCTGGTCGGTCTGCAGGATATGCGCGTATTCGTGGAGAATCAGCAAACGCAACCAGTCGCCTTCGTTTGACTTGCTGCCGGCCGGCGGCGTCGGGATGATGGTGATGGTGTTCTTCGGGAAAGGAGCGGCCCAGCCATTGAAGTAGTCGTAGAAGTCGGCAATGACAACTTGGGTACGGGTCTCTGGGGTCCATCCCACGACCGGCGTTAGCGTGGCATGGACCTCCTCGGCGATGCCCGCGACTTCTCTCGCCAGCCAGGTGCTGGAGCTGTCGGGACGGCCGCGGCAGGAGAAGTGGACGTCGAAGTGCTGGGATTCGACGGTGTACCAACTGAGACGCGGGTCGATGCTGATGCCTCCGGGCACCTGGGCGAAGAGGAAGAGCGGGAAGAGGCAGGGGACAAAGAGACATAGGGATAGAGGGATAGAGTGCCGAAGAGCCAAAGTAGAAAGCACGAAGTGGAAATGGCAGAGTCCGGACTTGTGCATTGCCCCTTGGAACTTTCTCCTTCGCCCTCGATCCCTTTGTCCCTTTATCTCTCTATCCCTTTCCTACAGCAGCGACAGGCGCTTGATGAGCATCGTGGCGTAGGAGCCGGGCGGGAGGAAGAAGGAGAGCACGAGTTTCTTGCGGCCGGGGTAGAGGTCGTCGGCTTCGGGCGCAGTCGCCCTCATGTTCTCCGGTAGGACCACGGCTTTGCGCGGGTAGGCTTTGAAGAACACGCCGCGGATGCGCAGCTTCAGCTCCAGTTGGTCGAGGCTCAGGCCTTCGCGGGCCAGGACCTGGTTGGTGACCCGCGCCGCCCGCTCGCTGGCAAACTCCGCGTCCGGCCCCGGCGCCGGGACGACCAGCTTGGACAGGAACTTCGCGTCTGTCGGGTTCAGTTCGTCGTAGAAGGCAAGAGAGCCGAGGAAGTACTCCAGCTGCCGGAGTGGCGCTTTGAGGTCTGCCAGCAGTGCGGCCAGGATTTCGTTCCAGAGCCATGCCTGATAGGCGTTGACGAAGAGCTCGAGCAGCTGGCGCGGGATGAGATAGACCGCGCCTTTGAAGTCCTTGGGGCTGATGCTAAGATGCCGAATCGCCGGCTGGCCCTCAGGCGGCGCAAGTTCCAGCAATCGTCGCCAGTTACCCCAGTTGTCTTCGATGGCGGACTTGCGGCGTCGTGTCTGCGTGTCGTCGGCCGACGATGGCGTGCCCAGCCAGAGTCGGAGAGCGCCGTTGAAGTGGCCGGCGATGAGGCGGCGGGCGATGAAGCCCTGGCCGTGTCGGGCCGACCCAAGGCGCTGCTCGTCGTAGTAGTTCGGGAAGCCGAACCGGTTGACCTTGGGCAGCGCGGAGAGGATTGCCGATGCCTCATCGTCGGTCAGGGCGCGCAGCGTGACCTTGAATGAGTTGCCGAGCAGCACGTCGCGGCTGACCGGTTCATCGGCCATCCCGGCCAGGCGGAGCGTGTAGTTCTTCTCGACCACTTGCTTTGGGCCGCGGCCCGGCAGGGAGAGGTACTGCACCGAGAGGGCGTAGCGGTCCTTGAGCCCGGCCCGGCTGAGCTTCCTCAGACCGTGACGTTGTTCCAGATGGGTGATGACGTCGAGGGTGTTCCAGAAGCGTTTCTCAAGCCGGTAGACCGAGTGGGCCCCGGCTCGTTTCAGACGGAGCCTCAGGCGTTCCTCGACGCGGAAATCCTCTGGCCGGGCCTTCAGCTTCATGTTGGAAACGAGAGCCGGTATTCACCACCAAGACACAAAGGCACAAAGACAATCCGACCGGCAGCAGGCACCCGGGCCGCTCCAATCCGTCCGGACCTTCGTGTCTTGGTGTCTTTGTGGTAGGGTTCCGTTTCTGTCCCCTTGGCGTCTTGGCGGTTCAATTCCGGTGCCCCCGTGTTAGGCTGAGCGGAGGTTCTTGGCCACCAGCAACGCGCCGATCACGATGAAAAGCACGCCCGCGCCCAGCTGGACCAAGCGCACCGGCAGGACCCGGCTGAGCGCACTGCCGATGACGCAGGCCAAGAGCGAGCTCGTGACCAGGGCAAGTGAGCTGCCGACGAAAACCGACAAGAACGTGTTCTTGCCCGTGGCGAAACAGAGCGTGGCAAGCTGTGTCTTGTCGCCAAGCTCGGCCAGGAAGACCGAGCCGAATGTGGTCAGCAGGAGTCTCCAGTCCATTCTGTCTCCTTAGTGGGCGGCGACGAGGGCTTCGACGTCCGAGACCTTGCCGGCCGGCAGGACCATCAGCTCGCGGTCGATTCTGCGGGCGAGGCCGGCGAGAACATTGCCCGGTCCGACTTCGAAGAAGCGTTTGCAGCCAAGCTGTTTGGCGCTTTCGACGGTCGCGACCCAGCGGACGGGCGATATGAGCTGCCGGGTCAGACAGTCGCGGACATCGGCGGCAGTCGTGACCGGCTTGCCGGTGACGTTGGCGACGACCGGGAAGGATGGAGTGTGAATCTCGAAGCTTCCCAGGAAGTCGGCGAACTCGGCCGCCGATTCTTTGAGCAGGGGCGAATGGAATGCGCCGGATACAGGCAGGAGCACGGCTTTGAGCGCGCCGCGCGTCTTGGCCAGCTCGGCCGCGGCCTTGACAGCCGGGACCTCGCCGGAGATGACCGTCTGCTTCGGCTCGTTGTAATTGGCCGGTACAACCACGCCACCAACCTCCTTGCAGAGCAGCTCGACTGCTCCTGCGTCCATGCCGATGATTGCGGCCATTGTACCGGGGTTCTTCTCTCCCTCGGCATACATCAAGGCGCCGCGGCGCTTCACGAGCTTCATCACTGAGTCGAAGTCGAGCGCGCCCGCAGCGTACAGGGCTGAGTACTCGCCGAGGCTGTGACCGGCAGCCATTGCCGGGCTGAGCTTCGGCAGTACTGCCAGCGCCGCGAGCGAATGGGTCAGGATAGCCGGCTGGGTGTAGCGGGTCTGGCGCAGCTTATCTTCCGGACCTTCGAACGACAGCGCCTTGATGGGGAGCTCGAGGACCTGCTCGGCATGTTCGTACACGTCGTGGGCCGGCGCGAACTTCGCGTACAGATCCGCGCCCATGCCGACGGACTGCGAGCCCTGTCCGGGGAAAAGGAGACCGATTGGGTCACTCATCGTGTTGCCTTTCTGTGGGGCCTGCTTCGGGTCGTTGGTGCGGAACCTGCCCGCGCGCAACGACACGCTTCTGACGGTCACTGTCCATCATACGGTTCGAGTCGGCAGTGTCAAAGCCGGCAGGGCAGCGATGAAACAGGGAAGGCTGAAACAGGATACGAAGGGGAACCGGTGTCCTTCATCTCTCCGCCTTCATCCTCTCGGCTCTAGGTCCAGCGGATTGTTTGACCCGCCGGGAGTTGACCGGTATGATTCCCGCCACCCGCTGATGAAGCGAATTGCCGCTCTGTTGCTCTTCTCTGTCGCCGTTGCGTGCGCGGCCACGGTCGGCTATGTCTCGATCGAGACGGACTCGCTGCCGGATCAGGTCTATCTCGACGCCACGACCGTGCCGATGACCGTAGCTCCCGTCGTGGTCGAGGCCCTGCCGGGCAAGCACTTCGTCAGCTTGTTCCCGCCGAAGACCGTGTACAGAGCTTCAGTTGACGAGGCGCCCGAGCAGTTCTGGGACAGGCTAAGAAAACTGGGCGCGATTCCTGACCAGCCCGGTCTTATCTCGAGCTACGAGGCCGGTTCGGTGCGCGTGGGTACCGAATGGGTCTACGTATCGCCGGACGACACGGTCAAGGTCAGGCTCTCGCATGCCGAAGTGCTCAAGACCTACCGCCGGGACTCCGGTTGCGCGATGAACACGTTCATCGGCTGGACCATCGGCATCGGCGCGACCATGGTCCTTGCCATCATCTTCTCCCGCATCAACACCTGAAACACCTGAAACACGATTGACAATTGTCGATTGACGATTGTCGATTGTTGGCGCGACGCCGGGTACGAACGGCCTGAGGCCCTGCTTCTCGAGTCCTCTTCGTGTCTTGGTGTCTTGGTGGTGAAACACCCACGAAGCTTCCTCCCAAAAGAAGCGGGCGGGCAAGCGCCCGCCCGTAGCTAGGTAGGACAGCTCTACCAGCGGTTGCCGCCGCCGTCGCCGCCGCGGTTGCCACGCTCGCGCGGGCCGCGACTCTCGGTGCGGGCGCGGGCTTCGTTCACGGTCAGCGGACGCCCGTCCATCTGGTACTGGTTCAGAGCCGCGACGGCCGCCGCCGCCGCCTCATCCGTAGCCATTTCCACGAATGCGAATCCGCGGGAACGCTCGGTGAACTTGTCCTTAACGATCTCAGCCGAGGCTACCTCGCCGTGCTGGCTGAACAGCTCGCGCAGCTGGTCCTCGGTCGCGCTGAAGGGAAGGTTCCCCACAAACACGCGCTTTCCCATGTATCTACCTCCGAACAGGTTTACGCTTGGGGCACGTTACGGAACTACGGGTGCGGGCATGTAGGACATACTGACCTGACTCATAGACTCCCGGCCGACCACAAGCACTCTCGAGACCTCGCGCTGTTTGCCGGATACCAGGCCTCGCGGTACCCGGCGTGTCATGTTAACTTCCGGGTCTACTGTGTCAAGTGAAATCACGGGCGGGTGAAATCACGGGCGGGTATCGGCAGGGCGCAACGCGTTGCGGCGTGCGCGTGGGCTTCCTCGCTGCCCTCCAAGAAGTTTGCGGGTTGGCTGGCAGCGCGATGCCCCTGAGTTTCCCGAGATGGGGTGCTCGTTCCTGATTTGTCTACGCACGGAACGGCCTTCTCTCCTATCCTCTCGGTAGTTCCCCCTGGAGCGGGGAGTACTGCTCCCGCTCCTTCACCCCGGCTGATACGCGCTTTCATGTCAGGAGTAACTGACCACGGTCCCACGCCGCAGGAAGACGAAGAAGAGGAGTAGGGCGTGAGTGTCTATTCGATGGGCGGCGGGCGATGAATCCGAGGTCGGGCATCTACTTCATGCGCGAGGAGCCACAAGCCGCAAGCTCCAGGCTACAAGCAGTCAGGAAGGTTGTACTGCAGCGGCAGTCGGCATCCTCCTCACCCCAACCCTCTCCTCAGTGAGGAGAGGGGGAGCCATCTGTGTCCATCTGCGTTCGTCTGTGGTTGATTGACCGGCCATCTTGCTTCGGGCATAGTTTGACTTTGCGCCTGAGTCGGTGAGAATCTAGGCGTGAGACTGCCGAAGAATCTTGGCTGTCATCCGTGCCGGGAGGGGACGGTTTGAAGGGCATTGAAATACGGCCGTTCGTCATCGAGGATACCGACCAGGTGCTGGAGGTGTGGAGCCTGGCCGGTATGACCACGCCGGAACGGAACCCCCGCTCCGACATCCAGAAGAAGCTCAGGCACAGCCCGGAGTCGTTCTTTGTCGGCGTCTTGGATGACAAGGTCGTGGCCACGGTCATGGTTGGCTACGACGGCCACCGAGGCTGGATCTACTCGCTGGCGGTCAGACCCGATCTGCAGCGCAGGGGCATAGGTACGCAGATGATGGAGCATGCTGAGAGCTGGCTGCGGCAGCAAGGTTGTCCTCGGGCTAAACTCCAGGTTGATGAGGCCCGAGGCGACGTGGCCGGATTCTACCGGAAACTCGGCTACGAGGTCCAACCCCTGGTCAGCATGGCCAAGTGGTTCCGCGTCTCGGGTTCTTGACTTCGGCCTCTGCGGGGAATACAATTGGCCGGAGTTCCCAAAGCGCCCGTAGCTCAATTGGATAGAGTGCCGGACTACGAATCCGTAGGTTGCGCGTTCAAGTCGCGCCGGGCGCGTTCTGAAGCAGGGGTTCAAGGGTCCAAGGGTTCACGGGCTCGGGTCAGGGCCAAGAGCCAGAGCCCCAGAACCCCGGAACCCCAGAACCTTTCGTTGGACCATGAGCGGTGGATGAGGGTGGCGCTGGCTGAGGCTGAGGCTGCGGCCGCGGAGGGCGAGGTGCCGGTGGGGTGCGTGGTGGTGCACGAAGGCCGGATAGTCGGCCGGGGGCACAACCGCACCGAGGCGCTCAAGGACCCGACCGCACATGCCGAGATAGTCGCAATCGGAGCCGCCGCGACCGCGCTTGAGAACTGGCGGCTGACCGGGGCGACGGTCTATTCCACTATCGAGCCATGCCTGATGTGCGCCGGAGCTCTGACTTTGGCAAGGCCCGACCTCGTGGTGTTCGGCGCGAGGGATCCGAAGTTCGGCTGCCTGGGCTCGCGCTATGACATAGCCCGCGACAATCGCTTCAATCACGAACTGAGCGTGGTCGAGGGGGTGCTGGCGGTGGAGTCCGCGAGTCTGCTTAAGGAGTTCTTCCGGTTGCGGCGCAAGAAGCCGCAATGATATCTTTTTGGAGAGATGGCCGAGTGGACGATGGCGCGTGACTCGAAATCACGTATACCCGCAAGGGTATCGGGGGTTCAAATCCCTCTCTCTCCGTACTATTCGACAAGTGAGCAGCCAGGAGTTAGGAGCTAGAGTGAGCGGCAGGATACGATTCGCGCTGCTCTTTGCCGTCGCCGTGCTATCGCTGCCGACGGCCGAGGGACGGCAGCTTCGTCTGGTGAAGTCGCAGCGGCGGAGCATCCCGGGTGAGGCGGCGCAGGCCGCGCGGTTCCTGCAATCGTACACCACGCTGCAGGAAGACGAGCCGGCATTCGAGCGCTTCCGGTTCAAGCCGACCGACGCCGACCTCGACCGTATCAGGAAGCTGCAGGCCGGCGGCACCGACACGGTACGCGTGCTCTGCCTGCGGGTGGAGTTTCTATCCGACACAACTCCCTTGACAACCGGCAATGGCAAGATGGACACGCTCGGGTTCCTTTCGCCGGACTCAGGCCTCTTTTATGACCCGCCGCACTTCAAACGTTACTTCGAAAGGCAGATGGAAGGGCTCCGCAACTACTACTTGGCCCAGTCGCTGGGTAAGTTGTACGTCGAGTTCACGGTGATGCCTTCCGGGGAAAAGACCTGCTATCAGCTTCCGCGCGAGATGCAGTTCTATGGCGACACCATCTCCTTCGCTGCGGTTGAGGTCGGGCTGGTACGTCTGATGCGCGATGCGTTCAAGGTTGCAGACGAGGATCCGGAACTGCACTTCGGCGACTATGACGAGTTCATCGTGTTCCACGCCGGTTCCGGTCTTCAGTCGGACTTCGGTCTGAGAAACGACTCGCCGTTCGACCTTCTGGCCGGCGAGATTCCCTCCGGCGCGATCCAGGCCTACCTGGGCGAGCCGCACATCTCGGTGGATTCCGGCCGTACCCATATCGAGCAAGGGACGGTGCTGCCGGAGATGATGCGTCAGGACACCATGTACGAAGGCCAGACCAACATCCTTGGCATGACGGGTCTGGCTGGAACGCTCTTCCACGAGTTCGCGCATCTGCTGGGAGCCTACGACCTGTACGATGTGACCGGCGCGACTATGGGCGTGGGCGGATGGAGCTTGATGGGCTACGGCAGCTGGCTTGGAGACTACGGGGCGGGAGCTCCGCCCGGCGTCGTCCCGGGATTCCTGGATGCGTACCATCGTACGCTGTTTCTCGACACCATCAGCCAGGTGAGGACGGTCAGGGTGCCGATGGAGTCGATCCCGATATTCGCAGCGGAGATGGACACGGAACTCTTCAGCCAGCGGGGTGATTCGCTGCGCCCCACCATCGTCAAGATACCGATAAGCCCGGAAGAGTACTTCCTGATTGAGAACCGCCAGGTAGACGTCAAACAACCCGACACGATTGACGTGGACGTCGAGGATGGCGTGGTCATCGCGGTGGGCGGCAGTGAGTACGACTTCTTCCAGCCCGGGTCCGGTCTGCTCATCTGGCACATAGACCGGAGGGTGCTGGCCGACTACGGGCCGTTCAATGCCGTCAACATCGACCCGGCGCGCAAGGGCGTGGACCTGGAAGAGGGCGATGGCGTGCAGGACTTCGACGTGCCCTACTGGCAGTCGCGGGCGCCGAACTACGAGGTCTACGGGCATAAGTACGATCCGTTCTCCAAGGGCGGGTACAACGACAGCTTCACCGCCTACACTAACCCCAACACAGACGCGTACAAAGGTCGCAGCTACATCGGCGTCAGGCTGCTGGGGGCCGTCGACTCGACCGCGCCATTGAAGGACACGGTCATCTCGGTGAAGGTCGGATGGGACCTGTACCAGCCGGGGTTCCCGAAGGTGGTCGGCAACACCCCATTCCTGTCGGCCTTCGCTGCCGACATGGACGGCAACGACACACTCGATATCGCGGTCATCGACGCGGGCGGCGGGCTGAAGATGTGGCGGTCGAACGGATCCGCGCTCCGGCCGCCGTTGAGCATAGGAGCCACGACCAGGGCTGACATCGCCATCGGCGACGTAGCCGGTGACTCGAGACTCGAGGTTGTGGCCGCCGGGAATGACACTCTTGTCACGGTCGTCCCGGTTTCAGGCGCGCCGACCCGGATCAAGGTGGGGGACAGGGTTTTTGCTGCGCCGGTGCTGGCAGATCTGGACGGAGACGGCAAGAAGGAGATCATCGTTGGTTCGACCGACATGAAGCTGTATGCCTGGAAGGGCGACGGCAGCCTGATGCCGGGATTCCCGGTGGCGGTGGGCTCGGAAATCCGCGCGGCCGTGGCGGTAACCGATACCGTCCGTCCCCGGATCGTCCTGCTGAGCGGCGATGGGAGGCTGTTTCTCTACGAACCGGATGGATCGCTCGTGAGCGGCTTCCCGGTAGTGCTGAGTATCTCGCCGTTCTACGCCAAGGCCCAGCCTCTGGTTGCCGACTTTGACCGGGATGGAAGCAGAGAGATTGCTGCGGTGGCCGGCGGCGAGCACGACTACCGTCTCTACGTGGTGGGCCTCGACGGTACGGTCAAGTTCCGGTCCCGCGAGTTCATCCGGAGTCCATTCACGGGCACGCTGTCAGCCGCGGATATGGACGGCGACCTGTACCCGGATGTGCTTGCCGCCTCGATGAACGACCTCTTTGCGTTGAACCGCAGCGGGAACCTGGTCTCGAACTACCCGTTCACGCAGGAGTCCACCTATACGACGACGGAACTGGCCGGTAACTGGATCATCACGGTTGACGTCTACTTCCAGTACGCATCTTCGCCGGTCGTGGCTGACGTGGATGGTGATGGAGGGTCGGATTTGATCATCGGGTCGCCTGAGTACGGTTTGCTCGGCCTGGACGGCACAACCGGAAAGCCGCTGCCGTTCTTTCCGCTGATGGCAACGGCGGGAATCAGTGCCGTGCCGCTTGCCGTTGACCTGGACGGTGACGGCAAGCTGGAACTGGCTGCCGGCGACGATTCCGGCACGTTCTATGTCTGGAAAATGCCGGGCCCGGCCAGCGGCATCAAGTGGCCGTGCGCGTATCACGATGCCTGCCACACCGGTCTCATCCTGGAATCAGAGCTCCCTCCCTGGCAACCGCGTACGCATACCGGGCTGGTCGACAAGCTGTACGTATACCCGAACCCGGCGGGCAGTTCCGTCAACGTCCGCTACCACCTGCATGATGCCGACGAGGTGAAGCTTCGGCTTCTGGACATGGCCGGGGAACCGGTCGGCGCGGAGTTCGACGGCCAGGCGGTGAAGGATGCCGACAACGAGACAACGGTTGACCTGAAGAAGATTACACCCGGTACGTACGTGGTCAGGCTTGAAGCGAAGCGACCCGGGCGACGCGAGGTGAAGTTCACGAAGCTGGCGGTCATAAGGTAGGCCACGGCATTGCGGATTGCAGATCGCAGGTTGCAGACCGGCCTGCTTGCAGCCACGTTGGCTGCGGCCGTGGCACTGGCTGGGCCGGTGGCCTCAGATCCGGGCCGCTATGGCCAGCTCGCCGTGATGCGAACTCCCGAAAACCCGAGGCCGTTGCCGCGCGGGCTGGCACAGCCGCCTCGGCGTACACAGCGGGGCGAGGCGGGCGGGGCGTGGAGCGGGGGACCGGGCGCCGACGGCGTAATCAAGAACGACTTTGTCCTCAACGACGATACGGCGAGCGGCTGCCAACAGCTGGCGCCGAAGCTCGCGGTGGATGGTTCGGGCAACTTCGTGGTGAGCTGGTATGAGTTCCGCGATGGGGACGCAGACGCCTGGTACCAGAGGCTGGACTCGGCCGGGAACCTGATCGGAGCGAACGGACGCCTGAACACCGACATCACCATGGGATGGCAGGGAGACCCGTCGAGCGCGATGCGGCCGGACGGCCAGTCCCTTTTCTGCTGGGAAGACCGGAGAGACATCGGCAACTCCGATCTCTTCGCGCAGCGGTTCAGCGCCGCCGGCGCGCGCCTGGGAGACAACTCGCGGGTCAGCGATTCCGCAGCCGGTGGCGACCAGAGCATTTCCGGGGCGTGGACGTCGCCCGGCGGCGTTACCCTGCTGGCGTGGGATGACCGGAGGTTCGGCCTGACCGGTGACATATTCGCGCAGTTCTTCAATCCCGACGGCACGCCGCTGGACACGAACTTCCGGGTGAATGACGACCAGATCGGGTACGCGAACCAGTACGAACCCGAGGTCTCCGGTGACAGCTCGGGCAGGTTCACGGTAGCCTGGATGGATGGCAGGGGCCAGGGAAGCATGGACTGGAATGTCTTCTATCAGCGATTCAACTCCCAGGGCCAGCGGATCGGCGCGAATGTCAAGGTCACTACCGACGTCAGCACCCAGTGGACCCCGGACGTGGCCTGCGGAGCAGGAGGTGAGTTCGTCGTTACCTGGGACGACGCGCGAAACGGCAACTGGGATGTATACGGTCAGCGCTACGGTGACGACGGCAATCCTCGCGGCCAAAACTTCCGGGTCAATGATGACAACGGGAGCACCGGCCAGCACGGTTCCGGAGCAGCCGTGAACAAGTACGGCGAGTTCATCGTGGTGTGGACCGACGGCCGGAATGGTGAGGATGACGTCTACGGGCGGCGATACGACGCGGGCGGAGTCCCGCAGGGACTCGGCTTAAGGTTGAGCGATGTGAGTACCGGCAGCCAGATGAACCCCAGCATCGAGGCGCGTCCCGACGGTGGATACTGGGTGGTTTGGGCCGACGCCCGTTCCGGCAACCACGACATCTACTGCCAGCGTCTCAGCCGGAACGGCAGCAAGGTCGGCGCCAACTTCCGCATCAACGACGACCGCGGCAGCGCGCTGCAGCGCTGCCCGTCCATCGGCATGGACGCAGCCGGCGCCATCTGCATTGCCTGGGAGGACGAGCGGAACGGCGCCAGCGACATCTATCGGTGTGTCACCGACGCAGCCGGGAATCTGCTCGGGGCAAACCTGCGGGTCAATGGTGACGGTCCGGGTGGAGCGCCGCAGTACTACCCGAGTGTGGCCGGGGGTGCCGGCCTGTTTCTTGCCGCCTGGACCGACATGCGGGCCGGGTCGGATTCCACCGATATCTACGCGCAGTACCTGGATGCCGGCGGAAGCGCGGTTGGCCCCAACTTCCTGGTCAACTCCGACGGGGCGAGCGCGTCCCAATGGTATCCGTACGTGGCGATGGACTCAGGCAACAACGCGGTCGTTCTCTGGATGGATTCGCGTGGCGGTCCGAACCAGATGTACTGCCGCAGGTACGATTACAGCCGCAACCCGCTGGGCCCGGAGTTTGCGGTGCAGGACACAGCCGGCTACGGGTACTACGGCAGCGCAGCCATGAACAGGAGCGGGCGCTTCGTTGCCGCCTGGATGGACTATCGTTCCGGGGCCTCGGATATCTACTGCCAGGCTTTCCGGGCTGACGGCTCACGCATCGGCAGCAACATCCGGGTGAACACAGACCCGGACGGCACGTATCACGGCTATCCGTCGTGCGCGATTGATGAGCGGGGCCGGTTTGCCGTGGCCTGGGAGGATACGAGGAGAGATGCGTATGACGTGTACGTGCAGTGGTTTGATTCGGCCGGAACGAGAATCGGCGACAACGAGCGGGTCAACGACAATCAGGCAGCCGGGGACGCCTACTCGCCCAGTTGTGCGTACGCTCCGGATGGCAGGCTGGCCGTGGAGTTCAACGATGAGCGGGACTTCCCCGGCAACCCGCAGATCTACTGCCAGAGATTCGATTCGGCCCGCGCGCGCATCAGCTTCAACAAGATGGTGAATGAGCCCAAGCTGTTTCCGAACAACCACCACTGGACGGTCGGGCAGAGTGTCGTTGCCGGCAACGGGGTACTGGCATTCACCTGGGCCGACAACCGCCGTCACAAGGGTTTTGACATCTATGCCAAGCTGACTGACTGGGACCTGATCGGCGTCGATGAAGAGGCGCGAAACCACGGACTGCAGACGAGGGCCACGGGCCGGCAGAGTATCCTGGGGCGGTACGGGCGGCTGGAGGTCAGTCGGCAGGACCCGGGCGGGTGCGCCTCGCTCTACGATGCTGCCGGCAGGCAGGTGAGACAGGCGGCAAATGCAGACCGATCTGCCATCGACCTGCACGGTATCAGTCCTGGCACGTACTTCCTGGTCACCAGGAGCGGTGTCGCTTCCGAGTGTCGCAAAGTTATTGTAGAATGAGAGAGTGACTATGATGCTGAGCACGTTTCTCGCACTGGCAGTAGCAGTCCAGCCTGCAGTCGGTTCGCCCGCGCCGAAATCTTCCCCTCGCGGCCGCGCCATCCTTGCGTCCCTGGCGCTGCCCGGGACGGGACAGATGATGTTGGGCAGCGCGAAGCGTGGCGAAGCCCTGCTCTGGTTGGACGGCACGCTCTGGGCGCTCTGGTCCGGGTTCTCCTGGTACGGCTCGGCCCGGGAGCGAGACGCTCGTCTCTTTGCCGGGCGCGAGGCCGGCGCTGACCTGACCGTCAGGAAGTTGAGCTACTACCGGGCATTGGAAAGGTACGACAATGCCGACGAGTACAACGAGGAAGTAAGGTCTGATGCCCGGGACATCTTCCCTGATGATCCGGAACGCCAGCACGCGTACTACCTGAACGAGGGATACTTCGGTTCGGAGGCCTGGAACTGGAGTTCGGACTCGGCTCGCGTCCGCTACTGGGGGACGAGGCGGGCGGGCCGGGATGCGGCGCTGAACGCGCAGTTTGCGGTCGGAGCTCTGGTGCTCAATCGGCTCGTCAGCTTCATAGACTGCGCATTCTTTGCCGGCCGTGAAGGAACGGCAGGCCGGGTCGAGTTCCGTCCCGGTGACGCCGAGCCCGGCATCAAAGTCTGCTACCGATTCTAGGCGAAGGGGAGAAGTCCCAAGTGGAAATGGCCAGGTCCGGACTTTGTCATTCTCCCCTTTCTACTTTCCACTTGACCGTCTGACCACTCAGTCCTTTGGATCACGGACTTCCCGAATCATCGCGTAGGGTCGACTTCCTCGTCATTGGTTCCGGCATGGCCGGGCTCTGGTTCTCGCACCGCGTGAGCCGGACCGGCTCGGTCTTGCTCGTCACCAAGAAGGCGGACACCGAGTCGAATACCAACTATGCCCAGGGCGGAATCGCCGCCGCGGTCGAGACCGATGATAGTGCCCGGCTCCACTGCGAGGACACGATCCGGGCCGGCGGCGGCATCGCGCATCCTGATCTGGTCCGGCTCGTTACCGAAGGCGGGCCGGGGCTGGTCCGCGAGCTGTTCAGCCTCGGCGTGCCCTTCAACACCTATGCCGACGCCTCGGGCCATGAGCACTTCGACCTCGGGCAGGAGGGCGGGCACCGGCGCCGGCGCATCGTCCACGCCCATGACTTCACCGGCGCCGAGATCGAGCACGGGCTGCTCAGGGCAGTCCGGTCAAACCCGAACGTCACGATGCTCGAAGAGCACTTCGCGGTCGATCTGGTCCTGGACGATAGCGGGCGCTGCTGCGGCGCCCGCGTTCTCGATACGTCGAGCGGAACGGTTGAGATAGCCGGCGCGCGGGTCTGCCTGCTGGCTACCGGTGGCGCAGGTCAGGCCTGGCTGCACACCACCAACCCGCGGATTGCCACCGGTGACGGTGTCGCCATGGGCTACCGGGCCGGCGCGAGAATAGCCAACATGGAGTTCGTCCAGTTCCACCCGACCGCGCTCTACGGACATCTGCTGGAGGGCCGCGCCTTTCTCATCTCCGAAGCGGTGCGGGGAGAGGGCGCAGTTCTCCGGACTCGCGACGGCCACGCATTCATGCCCGCCTATCACCCGGATGCGGATCTGGCGCCGCGCGACGTAGTGGCGCGGGCCATAGCTACGGAACTGAAGCAACGCGGAGGAGACTATGTCCTGCTCGATGCCACGCACCTTGATCCCAGGCGGCTGTGCGAGCGGTTTCCCAACATCAGCCGGACCTGCCTGAGACTCGGCATCGACATCACGCGCCAGCCGATACCGGTAGTGCCGGCAGCACACTACATCTGTGGTGGAATCGAGACGAACGACTGGGCCGAGACTTCGGTCCCGGGGCTCTATGCTGCGGGCGAGTGTGCCTGTTCGGGACTGCACGGCGCGAACCGGCTGGCTTCGAACTCGCTCCTGGAAGCGCTCGTGATGGCGGACCGGGCAGCGGAAAGAGCCGTGGAGAGCTCAGATTCCAGAGTCCAGAGTCCAGAGTTCAGAGTTCGCGGTCCGGAACTCAACTCCGGTCTCCGGTCTCCGGTCCCGGACTCCGGGTCTGAACTTGTCGCGGGACTCAGACAGCGCCTGCAGGACCTGATGTGGCAGTACGCCGGGATTGTCAGGTCTGATGCCGGCCTGGCCGAAGCCCGACGCGAACTCATGAAGCTGGCAGGCGAGGGCGACAGGACCGGGCAGACGGTCGCCGCCATGGAGCTCCGCAACCTGCTGGCCGCGTCACTACTCGTCGTCGAATGCGCCATCAGGAGGCTAGAGTCGAGAGGCCTGCACTACAATGAAGACCACCCGAACCCGGACGACCGGTACAAACGCGACACGGTCGTCAGCCGGTCGGAAATCGAGTCCCCGGCTTCCTGACTCGGCAGACCGGCTGCTCGAGCGGTTCGCCGACTACCTGCTGGTCGAGCGGAGCGTCACCCGCGGGTCGGCCGACTGCTACCTTGCCGACCTGAAGCAGTTCTTCCTCGCCATGCCGGAAACTGCCCTGCGCCCGGCTGAAACCAGCCGGAAGACGCTTCACGACTACGCGCGACAACTCGGTGCCGCCGGGCTCGCCACCACGACGGTTGCGCGCAAGCTCGTGTCGGTCCGGCTCTTCTACCGTTTCCTTGCGTCCGAACAGCATCTGGCGGCAAACCCGGCCGACGACATCGACCTGCCCAAGCAACGCCGCAAGCTGCCGAGCGTCCTGACCCAGGACGAGATAGCGAAGCTGATAGAAGCGGCGGGCAGCGCGCCGGACCGCTTCTGGGCTCTGCGCAGCCGGGCGATGCTGGAGGTGATGTACGGGAGCGGGCTCCGGGTGTCGGAACTCCTGGGCCTTGTGACCTCGAACATCGCGCTCGCGGACGGGTTCCTGCGGGTGATGGGCAAGCGCAGCAAGGAACGGGTCGTGCCGGTCGGACAGCCCGCGCTCAGCGCGGTGCGCGACTACCTGAGCGCGGCCCGGCCCCACTACGCCGGGAAGAAGACGAGCCCCAGCCTGTTCCTGAACCATCGCGGCGGCAGGATGTCAAGGATGGGGTTCCTCAAGATTCTCCGCTCCTGTGTGGCGCTGGCCGGAATCAAACGTCGCGTCACCCCGCACACGCTCCGCCACTCTTTCGCCACCCACCTGCTCGAAGGTGGTGCGGACCTGCGGGCAGTGCAGGAGATGCTCGGCCACTCGAGCATCGCCACCACCCAGATCTACACCCACGTTGATCGTGAGTATCTGAGAGAAACCCACCGGACTTTCCACCCGCGCGGATAACCCCAAGCGGGATCGGGGGTCGGGGTTCGGGGGAGAACGGACGGCCGGAACGCTATGGTTAGCCCGCTTGCCTTGTGCTCAGTGCTCGGATGAGAGCTTTCAGCAATCTGCCGACCAGTCCAGACTGATCAAGTGCGACAGCCCGAACTCTTCATTGCGTGGCAGTTCTTTGGTTAGTTTGTAGGTGAGCCGCACCGGGGTCATTGCCTCCTGCCAAACCTTCAAGTCGCGGTAAACCCGGATGTCTTTGCTCGGGCCGGATTCCGGCGCCCCGGTCCCTGATCCCTGATCCCCGGTCCCCGCCTAGATGACCGAGACGCCGAAGGTGCCGCGGACGACCTTGCCGATAACGCGGCTGCCCGGAATCGAGCCGAGGAGACGGTCTACCTGCGTCGGCGCCACCATGAGCACCATGCCCATCCCCATGTTGAACGTCTGATACATCTCTTCGTCCGGCACGTCCCCCAGCCGCTGAATCAGACGGAAGATCGGCAGCGGACGCCAGCTCGACTTGTGGATGATGACAGAGACCTCGTCGGGCAGGAGACGGCCAATGTTGCCGGCGAAGCCGCCACCGGTGATGTGGGCAAGCGCGTGAATTCGGCTGAGCAGGGGATAGACCGGCTTCAGGTAGGAGCGATGCGGACGGAGCAGTTCTTCACCGATCGGGCGGGAGAGACCTTTGACTCGCGAGTTGACTTTGAGCCCGGCTTTGTCGAAGAGCACGCGGCGCGCGAGGGAATAGCCGTTGGTGTGGAGTCCGTTTGAAGGTATGCCGATGACCGCGTCGCCGGGCGAGATGCTCTGGGTGTTCGTGATCCGGCGCCGCTCGACCGTGCCGACGATGAAGCCGGCCAGGTCGAAGTCACGGGGTTTGTAGATGTCGGGCATCATCGCGGTTTCCCCGCCGACGAGCGAGCAGTTGTTGTCACGGCAGGCCCTGCCCAGGCCCTTGACGATTTCGAGCAGGGATTGCGGGGCGAGATTCGAATGGGCGATGTAGTCGAGAAAGAAGAGCGGCCGCGCCCCGAGCGTCAGGATGTCGTTGACCGAGTGGTTGACGATGTCAATGCCGACTGTGTCGTAGCGGCCGCAGAGCCGGGCCACGACCAGTTTGGTGCCCACGCCGTCGCAACTGCCGACCAGCACCGGGTCGCGCATCTTCGGTACCCGACAGAGCGACCCGAACAAGCCGACTTCGGAGAGGACCTGCGGTCCATAGGTTGAACGGGCGATGCCTGCGATCCGACGCTTGACCGCGTCCATGGCATTGATATCGACGCCGGCGTCACGGTAGAGCATGGCTAGTGCCTTTCAGTCTCTCTGTTTGGCGGAGTGGAGCTTCTGCGCATCAGGCCTCTAGTGTACTACGCTGACGCGCGTTGTCACCGAATTCCCATTGCTTGAAAGACGGCAGAAGTAGACCCCGGCAGGCGCCCGGCTGCAGTCCCAGGTGAAAGGGCCGCGGTAACCGGTCGATGTCAGCAGGCGACCGTCGGGTGAGAAGATGTCCATGCGTCCGGCACCAGAGGCAGGAGAAGAGCTGAGGTGGACGCGGTTGCGGGCGGGATTGGGTGAAGCCGTCAAACGGGACGAATCGAGGGGTGATGACGCCCTGGTCACAGGTAAGCGGTCGGATCCAATCACGATATCGAAGTTGAGTGACTGGGTGTACTGCTGTCCGGAAGCGCTGAAGCTTAGTTCCAGCCGCAGCGGCACGCGCCGGCCGAGTGGGATCGTACTCCATGCCCGCAGGTGAAACCGGGTCGCGTGGTTACTAACCGCACTTCCCCGGGCGGCGTTGGGGAACGGGCGTGCGGGGTCGAGTACTTCCACGCCGTACTCGCCTGATATGAGCCGCGCGGTGACTGCGTACGCGGAATCCACCGGGTGGATTGCCCGGTTCCGGAGGGTGAACCAGACGCCGGCCGACTCACCCGGCCCGAGCTGGTAGTTGCCGTTGCCGCCGGCGGAGTCATCCGATGTCATTGCCTCGCAATCGAAGTACGCTCCGGCCACACGAGCCAGGTAGTAGAGGTTCGGGATGTTCAGATTGCACTCACGGTTGATGTAGCTCGAATCGAGCCAGCCGTACCAGAAGTCGGTAGTGCCGAGCTCGCAAGTGAAGGCATAGGTCACGAACTTGCCGGCCGTGTCCGAGTACTCCCAGTCAACCGACATGCCATTGCAGGGGTAGATGGTTGAATAGACCTGCCCGGTCAGCGAGGCAGGGTACCGGTTGTTCGTCCGGAATGTGTCCACCACTTCCTGAAGCATGGCCTGGTCGGGTGGCTGGACGCCGGCGTAGCCCCATGGATAGAGGTTGTACTGGCCGTAGGTATGGATGTCCATGCAGGTGCGGGGTTGGTAGGTCGCAAGGAAGTCGCGGATCATCTGCGTCTCCGGCTCGCTGAAGGGTGCCGGGCCGCGATAGGTGTCATCCCACGGCCTTGCCGAAGACCCGAAGTTGCTGTAGCCCCACTTGTATCCGTAGTTGCGGTTCAGGTCAACCCCGATGTCGGGAGGGGTCGGGCTGCGCCGGTTCTTGCGCCAGTTGGACTCCGCGCCGCCGGAATCCGAATTGTAGACGTAGCCATCGGGGTTCATCACCGGAACGATGAAGATTTCACGGTTGTCAACCAGCCAGGTTGAGCTTGAGTCGATGCCGTACTCGGAGAGTATCCGGGCGGCGAAGGCGACGCAGCAGGAGGTGCCGAGCGGCTCCCGGGCATGGGTTGCCGCGTTGAAGAAGCAGGCGGGTTCGTCCTCGGTCGGGCCGGGGTTGTCCGATATCTTGAGGCACCAGAGCGCACGTCCCTGCGGAGTCAGCCCGAGGCTGAACAGCGTGCAGATGGCCGGGTAGCGGGCGGCCAGCGCCTGCAACGTATCCTGAGTTTCAGAATAGGTCAGAAAGAAGCCGAAGTCGCGACCCGACTCAGCGTCCCCGGATCGTACGCCGGTCATCTCGAAGAACTTCTGCCTGATGTCCGGGTAGGTGACGTCAACGAGCAGGCCGGCATCCCGGATCTGTGCGAGCTGGCGGTTGTCGGCATTGATAACCAGATACCCGCCGAGTTCGTCTTTGACCCAGGTACAGATGTCAAGTTGGCCGGCGAGTTCGCCAAGCCGACTGAGAGTGCGGACGTCATCAAAGTAGACGCGGGCTTCCGTGATCGCCTCGGTACGATCAAGCGCCGGCAGCGGCGCTGCCGGCAGCAAAGCGCCAAGGATGATGAGTGAGATAAGATGCAGCGCTTCTCCTAGGGGCGACTGACACCGAAACGCGGCTGCGACCGGCAATGGCTGCTACCGCTGGTACATTCTAGCCCGGGCAGTCGCAGCGTCAATTGCCGGCCGGCAGGCGCGGGTCGAAACGGCACCGACGTCGCAGGCGTCTGGGTGTGCAGGGCGGGCGTCGAACCGGCAGGGGAGATCTCGCGTCCTGAATCGCCGGCCGCCTACCTCTTCTTCATCTGCTGTTCGTCGTACATCCGGTTGAGCTCCAGCGAACGGGCCGGGTTGATGGCGTCGAACAGCCCGGCTATCTTCGTCGCAGTGGGGTACTCGACCGCATAGGCGATGTTCACGGTGAGCTTCTCCTGCGGTTTCATCTCGAACGTGAAGGTGTAGGTGCCGTTATCCTTGTTCTCTACCCACCCTTTGGGCTCGAGCCTGGTCAGGCTCACCCTGATGTCGGTGTTGGCCGACGTCGGAATCTGCTCGACCAGCGTCATCGTTACCGGCTTGGTGTGGTAGTTCTCGATCGTGGTCTTGAACTCGAACTCGGTCCGGGTGCGTCTCGTGAAAAGGCCGGTGCGTGAGGTGAGGAGCCGGGTCCGCTGGTGTTGCACCTTCATCCGGTCGTCCACGCCGAAGCTGGGGCTGGCCGACTCGCCCGGCGCGATGTTGGCGAGGGTGGTGGTGCCGGTGAACTCGTCGCCGACATAGGTGTTCGCCTTGCCGGCCAGAAAGACGAAGTCGGAGCCGTTCTGCACGTTCGCACGCAGATAGGGAGAAGTACGCACCCGCGGGTAGGCGTAGTAGCTGAAGTCTGCTCCCATCTTCGTGTCGGTGAGGAAGAACTTCTTCGGGTCCTCTCCGCTCTTGAGGGTGATACGGCCCGGCATCGCATACTGGAGCGAGATGCCGGCCTCGAGCGCGACTGCCCCGTCCACGAGGTAGGCTACGTCGTCGATCCTTCCACCCCGACCCTGGGTCGCGCCGGCCTGCATTCCGACGAGATCGCTCAACTGCCTCACGTCCAGGTTGCCCCTCTGCCTTTCGATCAGCTTGTAGCTCTGGGCCTCGGCCACGTCCACGTACCACGGCCGCGGCTCGGGCGCGACGCCGCCGGCGGAAGGCCGCGCCGTCGAGAGCATCATCGCCACGCCGTTCCAGTCCTCGTTGGTGCTCTGCTCCATCCGGACGTAGTAGGCGAGGGTCACCGTTTCGTCGGCGGGCCGTGCCCGCAACTCGTAGTATGGCTCCCACGAGACCGCGCCCGGCACCCGGTAGCTGACGGTGATGCTGTACTCCTTCGTCTCGTCGGCCACGACGTCAACCGTCACTGTCTTCCGGTTCTCCACCCGTGCTCTCACGTCGGCGAGCTCCTGCGCCACGGCCAGGCGCACGCGGGAAAGCTCCGACTCCTGTTCTTCCAGGTCGAGCTGGCGGCTACCTACCGCCATCATCTGGGTGCCGAGAAAGCCGATGGCCGCGGACCAGTTGTTCGGGTCCACCTTGCCGCCGGAGACCTCCTTCGACATCTGGTCCGGCCCGGCCGCCTTCACCGATCTCAGGAACTCCATCTTGGCCTGAAGCATCGCCTTCTCGTTGGCCATCACCTTGGCCCGGCGGTCAACCCGCGCCAGCGAATCCGCCAGCAGCTTCACCCGCGGTGTCGGCTCGGAGAGGTAACCCGGCTTCACCTGCACCTCGCCGAGCTTCAGTCCGGGAGCGCGGATGCGGACCGAGTTGTCGTCGAGGATACCCGGCAGGTCGGGAAACGACAGTTGGGTCGAGCCGCCGACCTCGACGGACGCCCGGCGGATTACCATCGCCTGGTCGGGATAGACGACGACCGAGTCGATGTTGGAATTGAGACTAATCGCGGTCAGAACCACGAGAATCATGGTGTGCATCGGGCCTCCTTACCGGGATTCGGCGCTGCAGACAAGGTCAGTAGATGACTCGGATACTCCGGTCATGGTCTCGATTCTAGGTTCGCGGGCACGATTGTCAAACCGACAGCGGTGACAGATAGCCGACGGCCCACTCTGCACGGGCGGCGGGCAACGGCCTACGGGGATTGCCGATGGCTGGGAAACGCCCCGCCTTGCCTCCATCACAAGACTGACCGTCAGAAGGGGGCAGGAAAGACAGGGGTGTGGGACGGGGTGTCCGGCTGACAAGACCGCCAACTGCCGGTCCCTGACCGCAAACCCGGCTGACGTCGCGGCCGGCTACTTCCTGGCTGTCAACTCGTGGACAAGGTAGGTGTGGTCGGCGGAGTGGAATAGCGTGATGCGGTCGCTGCTGCCCCACCACACCGGCGAGCCGTCCTTCCGGCGCTGGCTCGGTTCGCCGAGCAGCCGGGTCAGCGCGTGCTTGCACTGCCCCGCGAAGCGTGACGCAGCCTGCATGTTGCCGGTGACGTCCGCCCGCAACCGGCTTAGTGAGCCGCCGTGGAAGCAAGCCGCTACGGAAGTGCTGAACTTCATCGGTCCGTCGCCCAGGTCCGGCGCAACGAACACCTTGCCGCTGAACAGCAACAACTCCTGATTCCGGGCGGAATAGACAGCGCCGGAGAAGAGTCCGGCGCCCAGCCTGAGACTCTCCACAAGACTCGCCCGGCTGAAGCTACCGACGGCCAGCGCCTTGCGCCACTCCTCGCTCTCGAAGGCATCCCCGAGGCGGACCGGGGCGCCGCTGACCTGAAGGCCGAGCTTGAATGGGCCTGATGGTTCCCGTGGCATTGTTGCCTTTGACTACGGACAGAAGTCTAATCCTGCGTCTATCCTTGTCAAGCCGCGGACGCCAGGGCGGGGGTGTCAAATCCGGGGGGCCTGTCATCTGGAGGCGGAAGGGTGCAGTTCATTATGATGAACCGAGTGGTTCGGCTATCTGGCTTCGGGGAGAGGAAGGAAGAGGTCAGAGGGTAAGGCATCGGTCGGAAGCGGTCAGCCGGCTTGAGCTTGGGCTTGCGCTTGAGCGTGGTTTCACCCCAACGGGGTGACAGGTGCACGTGCGACGACCAAAGGGAGTCGCGTACACCGCCTTGAGGGGCGGAAGCCCCTAAGGTGCGGGGCTTGGGGTGAAACTGGCTTGGGGCTAGCGGGCTACGCCCGCGCCGATCTGAGATGCCTCCTGGGAGCTTCCCGAAACTGCGTGCCTGACCCTAGTTTCCGCTGATTCCTCGCGCCTCCGCCTTCCTCGCTGTCATGTGCGGGAGTTGTGAACAGCACCGTCAATCAACTCAACGGCCGCTTTCGGATCGGCCACCTCGATGATCAGTTTGGCCAGCCATTCGTGAGCAAGCTCAATGGCTACAGTCCGCTCCGGCCGACGCACATCCCAGAAGACCAGGTTGCCATTCTGAATGAAAGTCCCAGCCAGAAAGAAGTTCGGAATACCGGTACCGACTAACTTGAGGTTCTTGAACCACCCCATCGCCGGCGCCGGGTCAAACGTGGCACTCTTGATATTGGTGAGTGGGATATCAAGCCGGCTGCGCAATGACCAGAGCTTGTCCCATCCCTGCACCTCGAAGACAGCCTTGTCTCCCTCTATGCGAATCTCAACCATGATGACTCCTTGTCGTTGTTCTCACGCTCCATCTGCTCCGCTCCCAGGCGCAACCGATTGCCTGGAGGAACTTCGCAGACTCATACTAGTCTTATGCTTCCGGCGGATGGGCTGGGCTTCAGGGCCAGCCCGGAGAAAGAGTAGCCCGACCACGACTCGAGGTCAAATCGGTGGGGGAGAAGGATCGAGTGGTCCAGTGCTCCAGTGCTGCAGTGGTCGAGTGGCCGCAGCGGTCAGCCGTGAACCGTCAGCCGGCTTGAGCTTGTGCTGCGACGCAGTCACCAACGGCCTCTTTCGCTACCTCCGCCGCAGGTAGCGCGAGCTCGGAGCCGTGCTAGTGATGCACCCGGCACTCCCTCGGGCAAGAGGATGGGCGTCAAGACTTCTCCACATAGGGGGGGGGCGAGCTAAGGGGCCGATTTGTATGATGTTACGTGTGGTGTCGTTTTGTGTGGTTGTGGCTGTTGACAGGAATGGGTGTTACGCTATGATGGCGTGCTAGCGCCGGGGGAACGG
>Ga0194126_10001089_pt1 | contig 45863 bp, 41 predicted proteins | sample TA2KigC150mmetaG_FD_148641 | JGI IMG/M metagenome (GOLD analysis project Ga0194126, IMG submission 148641) | Freshwater microbial communities from Lake Tanganyika, Tanzania - TA2015035 Kigoma Deep Cast 150m | ecosystem: Environmental > Aquatic > Freshwater > Lake | place: Tanzania: Lake... | reverse complement strand
CTCAAAGAGCTGTTTTCGAGGTAAAAATAATAAAACTCACGATTTATGAGTTGAAATCACTTCGTGACGGGTGGGAAGAAGTTTGAGATAAAGCTGCTACTGGAAAATCTTAAACTTTAAAACTGTCCCTAAAAAGACGAAAACAACTATTTTTAAAAGAAAAAATCCTACATTTAAACAACGAAACTCTCTACAACTAAATCGTCCACTTTCTTTGACGACATACACCGAGCCAGAAGGGCCTAAAGGAAATTTTCCTTGGTCTGGAGTTTGTTTATTTACTAATTCTTTATCACTTTAGTGGTGGATTGAAATTGCTATGAAAAGTGTTACCAAAATATCGATTCTTAACGGACTAATTTTACTAGGCTTGTCCTTAGCTGAATTTTTTGGTGTGCTAAAATTTGATTTACTCTTTTCATACCAATGGCACAAACTACTTCATATCATTGGAGTGGTATTATTGATGGGAAATATGATTGTTGGACCGATTTGGTTTATGTATGCGTACAATTCAAAAGACAAACACCTACTGAAATTTGCTGGAAAGTTATTAGCGTTAACTGACCTTTATATTACTATACCCGGTATAGCACTAACTGTTATTAATGGATTGTTTCTTGCCTCAGCTTACGGGGGAACAAAAAATCAACCTTGGCTTTTTTATTCCATTATCTTATTATTTGTAATGTGGGTTTTATCAATTCCATTAATCTATATACAGGAAAAGATATATCAATCATTAAGCAAGGATTTTGACATCACTACCCTTTCTTCTCTTTTACTCCGCTGGGGTATCATGGGAACTATTATCATGATACCACCTGTTGTAATGTTTTACTTAATGGTTGTTAAGGCAGTTTGAATTACTATTTTATTTATTCCAATTAACAACTCCTTTTTTCAAGTCTGCTGAATTGGCTCCGATCATGATCTCAAACTCTCCGGACTCCCACGTGTGTTTCAGCTCATAATTATAAAACTTCAGGTCTTCGATGGTAATAGGAAAGGTAACTACTTTAGATTCGCCAGCCCTTAAGGCAATCTTTTCAAATCCTTTTAGTTCCTTCACCGGACGGGTAACAGACCCTACCAGATCACGGATATACAACTGTACCGTTTCTTTTCCATAACGATCTCCAGTATTAGTAACAGTTACGGAAGCAAACAAAGTGTCTGCCGACTGTAGTGATTTTTTACTGAGTTGTAATTCGCCGTAATTAAATGTGGTATAGCTTAACCCATATCCAAAGGGATACAGGGGATTATTACTTACATCCAAATAGTTAGATCGAAATTTTGAGAACCAAGGTGAATTTAGCGGACGACCGGTATTTTTTTGCCCATAGAAAAGAGGTACCTGTCCTACATGTTGGGGGAAACTGGTGGTCAATTTACCTGAGGGGTTTACTTCCCCGAATAGCACATCTGCAATAGCATACCCTGCTTCACTTCCGGCAAACCAAACATTAAGAATAGCTGGGATATTAGCATGTTCCCAAGTGAGCGTTAGCGGGCGACCGGTAAAAAGAACTAATACAATTGGTTTCCCGGTTGTCACCAACGCTTTTAATAAATCTTGCTGTGCCTTTGGAATCCCGATATCCGCACGGCTGCTGCTCTCTCCACTCATTTCAGCAGATTCTCCTAGAGCCGCAACGATCACATCTGCTTGTTTGGCTATTTCCAACGCCTCTGCAATCATGACTTCCGCAGGACGCGAATCTCTGTGTAACGATCTGCCAAACATTCCTGCACGCTCTTCAAACAAACTGTCATAATCCAGATTAGCACCTCTGGCAATAAGAATGTTTGCCTTATTGCCTACAACCTCTTTTAATCCTGCGTATAACGAAACAGCGTTATCTAAATTAGCAGCTACACTCCAGGTGCCAGGCATATTCTTTTTGTTATTAGCCAAGGGCCCTACCAAAGCAATGGTTCCTTTTTGTTGAAGAGGTAGCACTGTTTGTTTTTTTTCAATTCCCATTGGGGCATTGCGCAATAACACAAAACTTTCTGCCGCAATAGCGCGAGCTTCACTGCGATGCGCGCTAGAAAACACTTCTTTTTGTACTCGATCGGCACTTCCATAACGGTAAGGGTTATTAAAAAGACCCAGTTTATATTTGGCTTCTAGTATACGCCTACATGCAGCATCTATTTCTGCCTGCGTAATTTTTCCTTCTTTTAACGATTGAGGAATTGTAGTTAACAGTCCTTCTCCCACCATATCCATATCAATGCCAGCACGTAATGCCATAGCAGAAACATGTTGCAAATTTCCCACTCCATGATCAATCATCTCATTAATACCGGTATAGTCGGTAACTATAAAACCCTTGAATCCCCATTGCTTACGTAGCACATTGGTAAGCAACCACCGGTTTCCGGTAGCAGGAATTCCTTCTACTTCATTGAAAGAAGCCATCACCGAAGCAGCACCCGCATCAACCGCCGCTTTATAAGGAGGAAAATAATCATTATACATTCGTTGACGACTCATATCTACCGTATGATAATCGCGTCCGGACTCAGCAGCTCCATATAATGCGTAGTGCTTGACGCAAGACAAGATTTGATTTGCACTAGTAAGGTCCCCCTGATAACCACGTACCATTGCTTTTGCTACCATAGACCCTAGAAAAGGATCTTCACCGCTTCCCTCTGCAATTCTTCCCCATCTTGCGTCTCGAGCAATATCTACCATAGGAGAAAATGTCCAGTTAATTCCGTCGGCGCTTGCTTCTATAGCGGCAATTCTGGCTGTTCGTTCGATCAAGGGCATATTCCAAGTGCAACTAAGTCCTAAAGGAATTGGAAACACCGTTTCATATCCATGTATTACATCCATGCCAAACAGTAAAGGGATTTTCAACCTGCTTTGCTCCACCGCAATCCGCTGTACATCATGAATCTTTGCTACCGATTTAATATTGAAGAGTCCTCCCACTTTTCCCGCTCGGATTTTGGCAGCAATATCTGAACTCTGCGCTTGACCGGTAACAATATCGCCACTGCCCGGCAAATTCAATTGACCCAATTTTTCTTCCAAAGTCATTTTTCGCATCAGCCCATCAATAAACAACTTCATAGTTGCGTCAGGAGTGGTCTGTGCAGTTACTAACAAAGAAAAAAATAGGGAACCAAGCAGAGAAAAGAATAGTTTCATAATACGCGGATTAATAAATAAAGTTATGTAAGTAAGTGTGTTTGTTAAAAAAACATAGTACTGCTAAATTTTTCATGATAATCTATTCAGCTTTGATAATTGGAGATCGGCTACTCACCCCATTTTCGTTGATAGATTCGATAGTATAATAATAAGTTTTTTGGCTGTCCATGGCTTTCATCCAGTACTCATTATTGGAATGCACCATAATACAGGTATACAGTTTTTCGGGATGTGTACCATAATGAATATTATAAGCAAAAGCATGGTCAACGGGCTTCCATTTGATAAAGGCACTACGTTTATCTTTCTCGGTTCGAAGTACAATAAATTGTTGAACAGGATCGGGCTTTGCTCCATTCCCATTGCCAAAAACCCGCAATCCACTAATAGCAAATTTGCCAGTGGGCATATGCACATTCAATAGTTTAATATAGCGTGCTTGAATCGGTGCGGTTAGTTCCACATAATCGTGGGGCACATCGGTAGTATTTTGACTCTTGTCAACCAGTACATTCCATTTTTCGCCATTCAAAGAATAATATAAAATGTATTGATGGTATTGTCCTGTTACTTTTCCCAAACAATTGCTATCTACTTCTTGATCGGCATAATTTAATTGAATGGCATTGACTGTTGACACCTGCCCAAGGTCAGTCTGTATCCATTCCCCTTTGTTGCCTGAAGCTGCACTCCAATAAGTTTTAATCAATTCATCCACTGCCCCATTAGGCAAGTAGCCTCCATAAGTAGAAGATACCTGCACGGGCTTATTATAATTAAGCAACATCCATCCCGTAAACCAATCAGGTCTGTCGCTACTCTCTTGTAGGCCCGGACGCTTACCTGGCAAATAATGCGGATAATCTCCAAAAGTGGTATTACAATACATCACATCGTCCTTATCAAAGCCCGTGGGCCAGATTCCTAGCCTTCTTTCAAAAGTGTTCTTCACCGATACCACCGTAGTAGATATGTGCCAATAGTTTTGTTGATTATCCTGAAAAGTAGCTCCATGTCCGGCACCGCGTACAAAGCCGCCAAGCTTCATGCTAAGCGGATCCGACTGGGGTGTAAAATAACCTAATGGATTATCCCCCACCAATAAGCCATCCGCATAGCCACTAAACTCTGTGCCTGGTGCTCCATACTGTAAATAATACTTGTTCTTATACTTGGTCATATGAGACCCTTCAATAAAAGGATCCAGAAAAGTATTATCCATATGTTCTCCAAAACGTTGCCACCCATATCGCCAAGGTTCCAGCGCATACATTTCTTTTCGGGTGTCGATCGGCTGAAATGATTTACGATTCAATTCAATTCCATACATAGGAAATTTATTACTACTTCCGTTGTACATATATAATCGGCCGTTATCATCGGTGAAAAAGGAAGGATCCCATCCACCAATATTAAAAGAGTCTACCAATGGTTTCCATTGATTATTCTTTGGGTCGGTACTCATCCAAATAGAAAACTTACTGGTATAGGTAGAACCAAATACAATCATGGTATCTCCTATAACGCCCACGGCTGGTGCACAGAGTTCGTCATAACCCTCATTCCAAGGTCGAAGAAATTTTCGGGAATGAAATGTCCATTTAGCTAGATCTGAACTATGCCAATATCCCCATTGGTTGGTGCTAAATAAATAAAAGTCTCCTTTATAATTGACAATAACAGGATCTGCGGTGGTACGATGCCGGCCCCAGGTAGAAAAATTAGGAATGGGCGTATAGCCATAATCAATATTAATTGGATTGCAATACGTTGTTGGTGTTGGAGCAATTGCTACCTGCGCCTGTATAGTCTGCAAAACGAATATGGCAATTGTTAACCCTATTATTTTTTTCATATTCGTGATTATTAATTATAAATAGGGAGCCGTAAAGCCCAGATTGCGCATTCCTGCTTTCACTTCAGGACAACTGGTGAATAAATTCCAAAGCAATCCACTTCGGTAATTTTCAATCATAATAATAATTGGACCTTGGTCGATGGCCAGAAAAGAAGAAGCAAACCAAGGAGTACCTAAAGAAAAGGCATCCACAAAGCCATAGCTCTTCCAGATCTTGTCACCTAACACATAATAAAAGAATTGAAGAGCTGCCATAGACTCTGCAGGAGTATAAGGAAAAGACGATAAGGCGGCAGTAGGGGCAATCACTCCTCTGTCATTAGTGGGAGAGCTGGCTGTATAGCCATCTTGAATATCGCTGGCTGTTAGTCCCCAAACAGAATCGCTGTACCCGGAGGCTCCATTTTGATTTGCCATACAATAACCTTGGTTGATCAAAGTGTGATTTCGGGTTTGAGTCTGATAATTAGCATAGGTATCACTAAGTCCATTTGGATTGATCCCTAAAAAAGAATAATGGGAAAAAAATAAAGGCCCCCCGGCTGTTTCACCCAATGGGAGAGTGTGTCCGTAATAAGTATTGCCGTTGACTATAGCTCCATTTCTTGCCCATCCATTATGATAAACAGTAGCGGGAATACCATAGGTTGTAGAAGAAGCCGCTAATACGTAGGTGATCAAGCATTCATTCCATCCGCGAATTGGCATATTCATATCCCAATTATAATTGGGACTCCAATGCCAATAGAGCACTTGTTCGTTGTTTTTTCTAAACCAATTCCACTCTACTCGTTCAGCAATGGTATTGATATCATTACGCAAAGTAAGCTCCGCAGTTCCGGGATCATTAAAAAATTGCCTAACCGTTAACAATCCTTGTATCAAATAGGAAGTTTCCACCAAGTCTGCCCCATTATCTTTTGCGCTAAACGGAACCACTATTCCTGTAGTTCCATTTAACCAATGCGGATAAGCTCCATGAAATGTTTGTGCGGTATTTTTCAGGAAACCAACAATCGTTTGCAATCGTGCCAAGCCCTGTGCACGAGTAATAAATCCTCTATTGATAGCCGTAACTATTGCCATCAATCCAAAACCGGATCCTCCTGAAGTAACAATCTCTCCTGAAGTATTGCGTTCTCTGGCTAACCCACTTACCGGATGTGCAAAGTCCCAAAAGTATTTAAAGGTTTGTTGTTGTACGCGATCTAATAATTGTTCATTGGTCAACGTTGGAAATTTTCTGGAGGAGTCAATGGCTGTAATAAAACTTTTGTCAAACCCTGCCGTAAAACTTCCTCCATTGACAGACTTCAATGTGGTTAGCACTTTGAACTTATGTAGAGAAATTCCTGCTAAAGCCGCAGAAGGCTGAATCAATAATTGTGAATCTCCTCGTTCATAATTCAATGAGAAAGGAATTGCATCGCCAATCCCATCCGTATAAATCAGTGTATTGGAAGTAGTGGCTCTGTTAACAGGCGCTGAGAAAAGTAAGCGAATCACACCTGCTCTTCCCACGTTATGTTTACCCTCATAAAAATCTTGCCCCATTAATGTAGCGGAACGCAGCGTTAGTGCCAGTACAGGAGGAGGTGGTGGTGGAACTGGATTGGGTTTGTTACAATTTCCACCAGTGAAAATTCCAAACAATAATAATAATGCAATGAATAATCTCATTATCGAATGATATAACTATTGATGGAGTGAGGACGGGCTGTGCTTTGCACCGCCTGGCCGTCGATCCAGAGGTACATCGGGGTGTTATTGGAAGTTTCATTCATCACCACTACCACAACCGAGTAATCAGGATTAATAAAAGCTGTAGAAAGTAGTTGGCTGCGACTAGGCGCTGTAGCAATGCGCTTGGCTCCTGGCTGAATGAACTTGGAGAAGTGCCCAATATAATAATAGGCATTTGTGTAGATCAATATTCCGTTCTCTGTATCTCCATGGACAGGTGCAAAACAAAAATTGCCTACATGATTAGGACCACCCGTTTCATCCAATAAAATATTCCAGTCCGTAAATCCTGTCATCCCATTATTAAAATCGTTGATCATGCTGCGTCCATACTCTTCTCCCAACACCCAAGCCTTATATCGGGTAACATCAAAACTTTCTGCACAGCCTTCAGTAAATAATAAAGGTTTATTGGGCCATGCCTCATGCACTCTTTTGATATTATCGTACATGGGTTTTCCGCCACTCCAATCTTCGTACCAGTGATAACCGATCCCCCAAGCATATTTTTCAATTTCAGGATCTTTAAAATAAGTTTGAGCTCGTTGGTAGATCAAATCCCGATTATGATCCCATAAAATAATTTTTTTATCCTTCAATCCTTCACGATGCATGGTAGGGCCCAGACACTTCACTAAAAAATCTCTTTCTTCCTCGGCTTCATATATGCAACTTTCCCAACGCTGCGTAGCCATTGGTTCATTTTGAACGGAAATCCCCCAAACCGGAATTCCTTCTTGTTCATAAGCCTTGATAAACTTTGTATAATAAAGCGCCCAACTATCATAAAATGCTGGCAATAATTTTCCACCATGCAGCATATCGTTATTAGATTTCATCCATGCGGGAGGGCTCCAGGGGCTACCATAAAAAGTAAGCGCTCCACCGGCCGCTTTCATGGCCTCCTTGATAAAAGGAATTTTGTAGCGTCGATCTGGCGCAATATCAAAACTGGATAATGAAGTGTCACCGTTCTTTACATACGTGTAAGAACCACTACTAAAGTCGCAGCTATTAATATTAGTTCTGGCAATGGTGTATCCTAACCCTTTTTCTTTATCAAAGTGTGCAGTTAAGAATTCCTGTTGTGTTTCCTTGGGAAGTTTGTAAAATGTTTCTGCGGCCGCATCTGTTAAAGCCGCCCCTACGCCCATATAAGATTGAAATGTTTTGGTGGGATCTACAAAGATCATCACTTCTGTTTCAAGGGGCTGCCCTTTTTTAGCAAAAGACAAAGAATCGGTTAGCGTTAATCGTAGATCGGTACTATCCGCGGTCGAATACACCCATACTTTTTTACCATCTGTATTGTAAGAGGCGGTTGTAGCTGCCTGGTGGGGAGTAGAGGTGCAGGAATTCAACAAACCCGCTACGATCCATGCTGCAAATAATTTTTTCATAAAGATTTATTTTATTGCTCACCAGCTATAAGTAGCCACGGACTGAGCTGATAGTGTGTGAATAGCGGTTTGATTTTTATATCCAATAGCAAAAGTGATAGGATTATCTCCTTCATTGAGCGCAATCATTACTTTTTTCCCATCTGGTCTTTTAAATGTTACTTGATGCACTCCCTCAATAACATCGGAACCAATACGAACGGAACCTGGAATTACCAGTTTGCTGGCTTGTGCAATAATATAATAGCTAACGTTACGTGTATACGTTGACCCATCAATAGTAACCGCGCCCTTGCATTCTGTACATCCTCCGGGAGTGTGAGGGCCATAGGTTGGATCGTTTGCCAAATTCCATTCCAAGGCAATTCGACTCCAATTACGCATGGCGCCAATAATCACGTTTTTAGTATGCCAAATTAAATCACCACCAAAATTTCCATTGGCACCGGTCCACTGCTCGGTGAAGTATAAATTTTTATCAGGATGTGCAGCATGTACACCCGATAAGGCTCCTATATTCCCCGCGTATAAATGAAAAGCAGCGCCATTAACGTATGCTTTAGCAGCAGGATCGTTCATTATACTGATGGGATAATTTGGGTTATCGCAGTTGTGATCCCACACGATGATTTTAGTGGTTATTCCTGCTGCACCAAAAGCAGGGCCTAAATGATTTTTAATAAAATCAGTTTGTTGCGCAGCGGTCATCAACATGCTGGGATTATTGCCCCCATGCTCCGGTTCATTTTGCACCGTAACCGCATCTATGGTAATCCCTTTACTCTTCATCAATTGTATGTACTTCACAAAATATTGGGCATAACTACTGTAATAAGTTGGTAACAAATTGCCTCCAATTGAACTGCCATTGGACTTCATCCAGGCAGGTGCACTCCAAGGCGAGCCCATGATTTTAATAGAGGGATTCAGTTGTAAAATTTCTTTGAGCACCGGAATCAAATCAACCGTATCAGCCGCTAAGGTAAATTGCGTTAAGGAAGGATCTGTTTGACCTGATGGAAGATCGTTATAACTAAATACCGACGGGCTAAGATCAGAAGCTCCAATACTAATACGCAAATAACTAACCCCTAAATCCGTTGGACCATTTCCAAAAAATTCTTTTAACACAGTTGCTCGAGCCGGTGCTACCATACGATTTAACAAGTAAGCACTGCCTCCCGTTAATGTATATCCAAAACCATCTATCGTTTGCAAAGTGGTAGTAGTGTCAATATTGATCACCGGAACAGTTACTGACCCTGCGTTAAATTGAATCGCAGGCGTTTGTTTTTCAAATAGTACAGTTCCATTGGCTTTAGTTATCCAAGCTTCTACCGATCCAACACTGGCAGGAAGAGTGCTATCCTTTTCCTTTTTTTTACAAACACCAAAAACAAAAAACAGAAAAGATAGTGACGCAATTAATTTAATGTTGCTCATTCTTTATTTAGCCTTGATTTTATTTACCACCAACTCCCCCACTTTCTTGCCATATTCAGTACTGACCAAACAGGAAAAATGATAATGAATGCCCCCATAAAAACGAGCCCAGTTGTTTTCAAGAGCAGCAGCACGGAAAGAACTAAAAGAACGGTTCTTAATTCCAAATTCCAGTTCTGAAGTATCCGTGTACACAAAATTGTCGCCAAATACGCTGGTCAACACTTCTGCTGCTGAAGCAGACACCGTACTATGACCACAAGTATATTCAGGGAAAGGAGGAGTTTGCAAATAAGGCCTCCACTCCGGATCAATGTGCTTGTTGATTACTGTTTCCGGACGAACCAAATTACTGCGAAACTTCTCGTCCCAACATTGAATAAAGGCATCAAACATAGCTATAGCCGTTTTGGCATAGGCAAAAACAGTGGTGTTAAAATCGGCCTTTGCTTGTTGTGCGGCGATGCCTACGATGTTCATCCAGTGACCGGGCGGGGAAAATTTTTTGGTGACGAACATGACGTGTCCGGTTACGTTCATACGGGTGCTGAGGTCGTCCCAGAATTCTGCGATGTGTTTTTGTTCTTCGGTAAGACTATCCCCGGCATTTTTAACCGCCAACACTTCCTTATAAAAAGGACTATTGGGATCTTTCATTTCATATGCCAGCGGTCGAGGAGGAGTAAACTGGCTAGCACTGTCCATCACCATCGGGCGTATTTCATTCCAATGTGGTTCCAAGGCTTGTTGGTAAGCAGGGGGTGTAGGCACCCAGCGACCTTCTTCTGCTAATTTGATCTGATATCGTTCAGCCGTTCTGGTTTCTGCGTAATTATCCTTTTTACTCCAATCAAGAATATGTGCCCCTACTTTTTGTGCTAGTTCTTCAGAAGCATTTTTAACTTGATCAGACATCCCCGATGCACTGGCCATTGAGTCGAGTGATTGAACAAAGGCATTCATACTGCCCTCCGGAAAAGTAACCGCCTGCCCCACTTTGCAATAGGCTAATAAAGCGGCATACTGGTGATTTACATTTGCTGTATCTAGTTCAGGCAATGCAGGCAAATGTGTAATTGTTCCAGCCATGGAAGTATATCTGGAATCGAACAATGCCACCACCTCATAGGCAGCAATAGCCGCATAAGTATAATTACGGCTGGCAATGATTGGAGGAAAATTATTTTGCAAGACCACGTTATTTAATTCCTTTACCGTTTTTGCAAAAAGAATCGCATCGTCAAATGGATTTTTATCCGACGAGGCCTGTTGTTTGCAAGAAGCACCGATCAGTGATACTAGCAGCAAGGAAATAAAAAGCTTTTTCATATTGTTTATTTTTTGCGTAAGAATTGTAAGGGAGCATTATTTGAGGCAACCACCAGCGTGTTTCTTCCCCCAGCCGTTTGGATCCATTGCAAGTTACGTACTTCTGAGGTTACATTATAGAATTGTTGAGTTTCCTGCAAACTACCTGCCTTATAAGAAAACAATACTGGTACCTGCGCATCATAGCGTCCTTCATAAGGTATTACACCGTAGAAATTTCCTGCTCCAATGAAAGCATGCTCATAAGTTGTAAATGCCATTAGAGGAGATTGCTGCAAAGCGGCAGGAAGTTCACTGCGTGTAAAAGCTCCTTTCCCATTATTAGTAAATAGACTGGACCCCAACACTTCTGCTTTTAATTCTAAGCATCCTTGAAATAAATCATCAAAAATATATTGTACGGTTTTACCTGCTACTTCCCCGTATTTAAGATACCCTTTCTTTAAAACCGGTAGCGGCCTTTCCAATTCGTCTTTCGCTAAAAAGGGATACTCTTTATTATTAATGGTGTAGCACATCACCTGCTCAATAGAACCGTTATTGTCAAAGTCTTTCACATATAGTTTTAAAGGCGAGGCCTTTCCATGCTGGATCATTATTATATGTTTGCCAAGGGGCTGCAGGCATCTCAACTGGCTTAGTAACTATGCCATCTATTTTATTTTTAACCCATTTATTAAATTTTGACTGAGATGTAATTTTGCCTTTTGTGTGGTTTTTAATAAACTTTTTTGCATCACTTAGGGAGAAGAAGTTTTTTGAAATGTCCAAATTACCTTCTATTTTGGAACCTATCCAATCAGACCATCCTGCCCAACCATCTTTTGCATATTTTTGATCTGGTTTAGCAGGTATCTGAGGTCTAATAGTTTTACCTTTATTTCTCCACCAAACTGTGTAATCTAATCTTTTTTTAAGTTTTAAATTTCTGACAGTTTTTCTAGCATCTTTAAAAGCTTTGCATGATCATCTTAAAGGAAAAATTGAACAGACATTGTCCGCTCGCCGAAAAGTACAATTAAAAATAAATCTTCTACCCTCCGGCCTTAGAGAGGCATCTTGGATTATTAACTAATCTTACAAGAAAGGAAGTTTACGCTTTGTGTTGTGGTGTTCACTAATTTTTTTATTAATGTAAGCCATTCATTATCAATTGCTGAGGTTTATTTCAATAATTCATTGTCTGGTATTCCCCTAAATAAACAGTAAATTTGATTTCCTGTTATTATGAAAAAGTTTGTGATTTCCATACTTGCTGTTCTTTACCTCGGCACTTCTACCGGGACTACGGTGCAGATGCATTATTGTATGGGCAAACTGGCAGATTGGAGTTTGGCGCATAATACAACTGATACCTGTGACAATTGCGGCATGGGAAAAACTGAGGGAAATGATAATGGCTGTTGTAAGGATGAACAAAAGGTTATAAAGAATGACAACGATCAAAAAACTACAGAGTCAATCCATTTCAAATTTACCCTTCCAGTCATTGATTTACCGATAGCTTTTTTCTCCTCATCCGATTTTCAGCGTTCTTCGCTCACCGAGCAACAACCAGTTGGTAACGCACCACCCCCAGGCAGAGATGTTGCGGTGTACATACGCAATTGCATTTTCCTTATCTAAGTATTTTTTGTTTTGTGAGCCAGGCATAATCAAGCCTGGCTATGGGCATTATTGTATGCCCCTGCTTCTGAATTTGTCAAAGAAAAAATGTAATGATGAAACAACATCTTTTTTATATAGCACTGATGGTCACCTTTCTTTTTCCCGGGAGTGTGGAAGAAATAATTCAATAAAGCTTAATCAAACACTATGGTTCGAAAACTGATTGAACTGGCTTTGCGCAACAGGCTGATTGTACTCCTACTTGCAGGTGGTTTGTTTGCCTATGGTCTCTATTCAGTAAAGGAAAACCCTATTGATGCCATTCCTGACCTGAGCGAAAACCAGGTAATTGTATTTACAGAATGGATGGGTCGTAGTCCACAGGTAATAGAAGACCAAGTAACCTACCCGCTGGTGAGTAATTTACAAGGTATTCCAAAAATTAAAAACATTCGGGGTTCGTCCATGTTCGGGATGAGTTTTGTATATGTGATTTTCGAAGACAATGTGGACATCTATTGGGCAAGGACCAGAGTTTTGGAAAGATTAAATTTTGCTCAACGACTGTTACCTCAGGGGGTAACACCATCACTTGGGCCTGATGGTACCGGGGTGGGTCATATTTATTGGTATCATTTAGATGCGCCCAAAATGGATTTGGGCCAACAAAGGGCTTTGCAAGATTGGTACATCAAGTTTGCCTTGCAAACGGTTCCAGGAGTAGCGGAAGTGGCCTCTTTTGGTGGCTTTGAAAAGCAGTACCAACTAGTGGTTGACCCGGTGAAGCTACAATTTTACAATATCTCCTTGATGGATGTGATGAACAAAGTAAAGGCCAACAACAATGATATAGGCGGAAGAAAATTTGAGATGGCAGATATGGCCTATATCATTCGTGGTTTGGGTTATATCAAAAGCAAAGAAGATGTGGAGAATATTGCCTTAGCCAATAATAATGGGATTCCAGTGAGAGTAAAAGATATCGGCTCTATTCAATTGGGCGGCGATTTGCGTCTGGGTATTTTTGATATGGATGGAAAAGGTGAAGTCGTTGGTGGCATCGTGGTAATGCGTTATAATGAAAATGCAAACAAAGTAATAGCAGCCGTTAAGGCAAAAATGAAAGAAGTAGAGAAAGGGCTACCTGAAGGGGTAAAGTTTACAACTTCCTACGATCGCAGCACAATGATACAGGAAGCTATTGATTCGGTAAGCGGAACATTAGTCGAAGAAATGATTGCCGTATCATTGGTGGTACTCATATTTCTATTTCATTGGAGAAGTGCAGTGATCATTCTGATTCAATTGCCCATTTCGGTAGCGGCCGGTTTTATTTTCCTTGAACTCTTTGATATTTCTTCTAATATCATGTCTTTGACAGGTATTGCGCTGGCCATCGGCGTGGTAGTAGACGATGGCATTGTAATGGTGGAAAATGCGTATCGTCATATCAGCGAAGCACAAGCTTCCACAATTAGCTCATCTGATAAAGTTTAAAACATGGCAAAATGGTTTAACCGAAATATAGACCCGCTGACAACAATGGAAAGAAACGACATCATTGAAAAATCATCCAAGCAGGTTGGTCCAGGTGTGTTTTATTCGACTATCATTGTTGTCACTTCCTTTCTCCCCGTATTTCTGCTCACGGGTATGGAAGGCAAACTTTTTCATCCGTTGGCCTGGACAAAAACGTTTATCCTGCTGATAGACGCTTTCCTGGCCATTACATTAACTCCTGTACTGATTTCTTTTTTGCTGAAAGGCAGATTGAAACCTGAAAATGCCAACCCTTTTACCAGAAGAATGGAAAGGATTTATACTCCGGTTTTAGCCTGGTGTTTAAAATGGCGCAAGACCACCGTGGCCGTAAATATCATTGCGCTGGCAACTGGCATTATCATAATGACTCGCTTAGGCGCTGAATTTATGCCTCCGCTTGATGAAGGATCTTTACTTTTTATGCCCGTCACTTTACCGGACGTTTCCAATTCAGAAGCCAAACGATTATTACAGGTTCAGGATAAAATCATACGTACAGTACCTGAAGTTTCACATGTATTGGGTAAGGCTGGTAGAGCAAACACGGCAACGGATAATTCGCCTATCAGTATGATAGAAACTATCATTCTGCTCAAACCAAAAAACGAATGGAGGGTGGGCATGACTAAGGATGGTATCATCAATGAATTGAATTCCAAAATGCAAATACCGGGCGTTACCAATGGATGGACACAGCCTATCATCAACCGCATCAATATGTTGTCAACAGGTATTCGTACCGATGTGGGTTTGAAAGTGTATGGACAAAATTTAGATAGTATTTATGCTTTTGCTCAAATCATCAAAAAACAGTTGGAAGGTATAGATGGGGTGAAAGATTTATATGTGGAAACCATCACCGGGGGCAAGTATATTGATATTATCATCAAGCGAAATGAAATCGGACGCTATGGGTTAAGTGTGGATGATGTAAACGCAGTTGTAGAAAGTGCTTTGGGAGGAATGAAGCTGACCACTACTATTGAAGGACGTCAGCGGTTTTCTGTAAATGCAAGGTATGGTCAGGATTTCAGAAATAACCTCGAAGCGTTAAGGCGCTTACAAGTACAGACAATGGACTTTGGTCCTGTTCCTTTGGAAGCCATAGCGGATATTAAATTGAGCGATGGCCCGCCAATGATCAACTCGGAAAACGCCATGTTGAGGGGAACCGTTTTATTCAATGTTCGTGAAAGAGATCTTGGCAGTACTGTAATGGAAGCTCAAGAGCGGCTCAACCAAATGATGGCAAAACTCCCCAAAGGATATTTTTTAGAATGGAGCGGTCAGTGGGAAAACCAGATTAGGGCCAATCATACTTTGAAAATGATACTACCCATAGTGCTCATTATCATTTTCATGGTATTGTATTTTACCTATCATTCATTTAAAGAAGCTGCCATTACCATGATAACGGTTCCCTTTGCTTTAGTAGGTGGTGTGTACATGGTATATTTCTATGGCATTAACTTATCGGTAGCAGTGGTAGTTGGCTTTATTGCGCTTTTCGGCATGGCCATAGAAACAGCCATGCTCATGACGATTTATCTCAATGAGGCCATGCAAAACATGGTAGCTAAGCATGGCAATAGCAAAGCCTCTCTTTCTCCTGCCATCATAAGGGAATTTGTAATAGAAGGCGCCGTAAAAAGGCTAAGGCCTAAGCTCATGACGGTGTCTGTAGGATTGTTTGGATTGATTCCTATTCTTTGGGCTACAGGCATAGGCAGTGATATTATGCAGCCTATTACTATTCCATTAATTGGAGGCACTATTTCATCCACCATTTATGTACTGCTTATCACTCCGGTCATTTTTGAAATGAGTAAAGAGGCAGAATTAAAACGCAAAGGCAAAATTGAATTAATCGATGTTAAAGAGTAAACAATCCCTATTGGTATTAGCGGTAGTGCTAATGCCAATGATGACCACCAAAATCCAGGCGCAAACCATAACACTAGAGAATATTGTGGATAGCATCAAATCATCACATCCCATGTTAAAGATGTATGACCATGAAATCCGCTCCATGGATGAAGCCGCAAAAGGTGCAACTAGTTGGATGCCACCCCAAGTAGGTTTTGGTCAGTTTATGACACCATACGATGTGCGGTTATGGCATCGGGAAGGTGATATACCCGGCATGGGTTCCGTGATGTTCTCCGGGGAACAAATGTTTCCCAATCGGAAAAAACTTGACGCAGAGGAACGATATATGAAAGCGATGTCGTCCGTGGAAAGAGAAAAAAAGAATGCAACGTTGAATGAATTAATCCATGACGCTAAACAATACTACTATGATTGGATCATGCTGAAAAAGAAATTAGTGATAGTTGGTGAGAATGAAAAAATTCTTGATTTTATGATAACGAATGCAGCGATTCGTTACAAGAACGGAATAGAGAAAATCAGTGCATACTACAAGGCTAAAGCGGCATTGGGCGAGGTAAAGAGTATGCGGCTTATGTTTGAAAGTGACATCATTGAAAAGCGCATCCGTCTGAATGCATTAATGGGAAGAAATGCGATGACCGCTTTTGATATTGACACCGCCTTTACATTGGATGATTATTCATCCATGGTTTTTGATAGTTCCTTGTTCAATGCCAACAGGAGTGACCTGAAGTCTTTAGAACGGGAAATCGATCTTACAAGGTTAAGGCAGGAAACAGAAAAAGCTGCACTAAAACCTCAATTTGGAATTCGGTATGATAATATGATTGGCTTCGGGGGCCAGCCGATGCAATATACCATTATGGGTATGGTGCGCATACCTATGGCTAAATGGTCTGCTAAAATGAATAAAGCAACTATTGAAAGCCTCAAATGGAAAACCTATGCAATACAGTCGCAAAAAGAAATGATAGTAAATGAATACAGTGGCATGGCGTACGGAATGCGCAATGAGCTTGAGCTAAAAAAGAAGCAGCTAAAACTGTATGAAGAAAATATCATCCCGTCATTACGCAACAACTATAAAACTATGCAGTTGGCTTACGAACAAAACACCGAGGAGTTATTCATGCTGTACGACGCTTGGGAGGTCTTGAATATGAAGCAGCTAGAATATGTGGAACTATTAAACCAGTCGTTACGACTTCAAGTAACTATTGCAAGAATTATTGAAAAACAGTAAACACAACTAATCAATTGAGTTAACCAATAGAGGCCATGAAAAAAATATATTTATTCAGCAGCGTAGTTTTGATGGTGTTACTGTTTGCCTGTAACAACAGAAAAAACGTCCAGGCAGTAGACCCAAGTACTGCAACACTGGAAATGTACACCTGCCCCATGCCAGAGGATTCTGTTTACGGTAGCGAACCCGGTAGTTGTCCAAAATGCGGAATGCGTCTGGTAAAGATTCAATTCGACAATAATCAAGTTGGTGAATTGGAGATGAAGTCTTTACTAAAACCAGCAAATGAATTTGTTCTTTCCACTATTCCTGTTACTACTATGGAAAAAAGAACTATGCAAATTGAGGTTGATGCACTAGGTAATGTAGTCTATGATACCAGGCAGGCAGGAAGTGTTTCTGCAAGGGTGTCAGGGCGAATTGAAAAACTCTATGTTCGTTACCGCTATCAAAAAATCAGTAAGGGGCAACACCTGCTTGACCTTTATAGTCCTGAATTATTGACTGCACAACAGCAACTGTTATTCCTCTTAAAAAATGATTCAGCTAACACAGCATTTATTGAGGCAGCAAAAGAAAAGCTGCTGTTATTAGGCATGAGTAACGAACAGTTGAAACAAGTTATTAAGACAGGCCACCCTTCGTTAACCATTGCAGTGTATAGTGATTACGGCGGACATATACATGAAAATGCCGGAAGTGGCTCTATGTATGAAAACCCTGGTAGCATGAAAGAAGCTCCTCTGATTACCGAGGAATTGACGTTGAAGGAAGGAATGTATATACAGAAGGGGCAATCCATTTTTACTGTGTTCAACCCGGACAGGGCCTGGGCGGTATTAAACATATATGGAGAAAATCAATCGCAGGTACAGGAGGGAAATATTGTTCGGATAGTGTCTGAAGCTGAACCCGGTAAGGATTTCCGAGCAAGCATTGATGTTATTGAGCCCTTTTATCGTAATGGAAGCAAAACATTGACCGCAAGAGTATATTTTAATAACAGCCATATTAAAATTCCTATTGGTAGCCAGGTAAAAGCAACTGTTTTCGGGAACTCCAAAGTAGGATATTGGTTGCCGAAGGAAGCGGTCCTTTCATTAGGGTTGGATAAAGTAGTATTTGAAAAGACTGCCATAGGATTTGTAGCAAAGAAAATAAGTACAGGATTTGCTTATAAAAAACACCTATTGGTACTCGATGGATTAACTACATCCGATTCTGTGGCAATCAATGCGCAGTTTCTGATGGACAGCGAAAGTTTTATCAAAACAAAAAACTGATTATGCGTGTAATTGCCATGAAAATATTTTTATTAGTTGTGCTGACTTCCTGCAACAGCGATAGTAAAACAACTACAGACCCCGACACTTACTACACCTGTTCTATGGACCCGCAGGTGGTGGAGTATAAAAAAGGGAAATGCCCTATTTGTAAAATGGACTTGACCCCAGTAAAGAAAAAAAACGGTGAGCATAAGGATGAATTACTATTAAGCGACCAACAAATTCAATTAGGAAATATTCAAACAGACACCATCAAAAAAAACAAAATTGGCGATCAATTGGTTTTGCCTGCAACATTAACTATTGACCAAACTAAAACTAACTCCGTTAGTTCAAGGGTGATGGGCAGAGTGGTGCGGTTGTTTCATAAGAACATGGGCGACTATGTCCAGAAAGGTTCACCTTTATATGAAATATACAGCGAAGATCTCAACAATGCCAAACAGGAGTTTATCTTAGCATTGGACAAGAAAAAAATATTTGAAAAGGAATCGGTTATTGATTTTGATCAGTTGATACTAAGCGCCAAAAACAAACTGGTGCTTTGGGGAATGAATGAAACGCAAATAATGACTTTGGCACAATCCGGAAAAACTTCGCCCACAACTACTATTTACAGTACAGTAAGTGGCTACATCACTCAATTTGACCTTCGAGAAGGTGATTATGTTATGGAAGGGGGCCGAGTTATAAATCTAGCGGACCTTTCCACGCTTTGGGTCGAAGCACAGGTATATGCTTCGCAAATGAGGCAAATGGACATTAACAGCTTGGCTGTTGTGTATTTGCCTGATTTTGAAAACAAAGAAATCTATGGAAAAATTGAATTTGTAAATCCTGAAATCAATTTGGATTCAAGGATCAATCTTATTCGGGTATCCATCCCAAATCCCGGCAAACAGTTTAAGCCTGGAATGTCTGCCTATGTAAAGCTGAAGAGTCCGCAACGCAAGACTTTAACGCTTCCCATTGACGCAGTTATTCGAGACGGCAAAGGTGCTACTGTATGGGTGCAGTCTGGGAAAAACACTTTTAAAAGCATAATGGTACAGGTTGGTTTGGAAAGCGGGGATCGGATCGAAATAACATCAGGGTTAAATGAGGGCGATATAGTTGTATTAAGTGGCGCCTATATGCTACATAGCGAGTATGTATTTAAAAAAGGGACAAACACAATGGCTGAGCATAGTCATTAATCGACAAAAAAATCAATTTAGTTTATGGTAAAAAGTAAACACTTCCTTATTCGAAAAACACATCGTTGGCTGGGGTTTCTCTTGGGTATTCAGTTTTTATTATGGACTATTGGCGGATTGTACTTCAGTTGGAGCAACATAGATGAAATACATGGTGATTTTCAAAAGAAAAATGTGCCGTTGCTTTCATCAGCTATTGTTTTGGTTAGTCCTACCGCAATACTGGAAAAAATAAAAAGAATGCATCAAATTGATTCTGTAGTAGCTATTGCTCACCATCCGCTCCTCTTTCATCCACATTTCGGGCGGACAGGTGAGTCCCGTGAACACATCTTTGCGCTGTGCTCGGTAAATGACTCGGAAGACGATGGGGGACTCTCCATTGTGGTATGCTCGGCTGGCCTTGAGCATGAAATTAAAGTGGATCTCGGTGGGGCCTTTTTTGTTTGTGCTCATATTTATGCTGTTTAACGGTGTAAAAATCAGATAGTTACAACCAACTCAGCGATGCTATATGAAGCAGAAAACGGCAAAATGGAACGGGGTACAGAGATCCCTTTTTGTGCTCCGCAAGTGCTCGGCAACCGTGCATTATCGTGCACTTATTTGCTTTTTATTGCAAACAAAAAAGCCTGATAATCAACAATGTTCTTGATTATCAGGCTTTAACTGTGGTGTGGGGCGGGATCGAACCGCCGACACAAGGATTTTCAGTCCTTTGCTCTACCGACTGAGCTACCGCACCATCCAGACTCATTTTCGGAGCGGATTGCAAATATAGGCGCATAAAACAACCTGAACAAGCAAAGCAGTAGCTCTTTGTCTCTTACTTTTGAGTTCCCAATCTTTTCAAAATGCGGAAATTTCTCTTGCTTCCCCTGTTTTTTTCTCTTGTTTTTTTGACGGCTTGTAAAAAAGATGTACCGGATAATGGCAATACCAATCCGCCTGTTCCTACATTAACCGATAACGATCATATCCTTCTGGGCAACCCAACCAATGCGCAAACCAGTGCAACCTACAGCACCAATTATTTCAAGGATTACGGGTACTATAAAATCAGTTACAATAGTGTCATGGGAACACCTAACTGGGTGGCCTGGCATTTGCAAAGCGAGGATTTGGGCTCTGCTCCTCGGCAAGATGATTTTCGTTCGGATAATACGTTACCAAGCGCTTGGTATCGAGTAACCAGCACCAGTTATTCGGGTTCTGGTTTTGATCGCGGGCATAACTGTCCTTCTGCGGATCGCACTTCCACCATTGCGGCTAATTCGTCTACTTTTTATATGACCAATATGATTCCACAGGCTCCTACACTCAATCAAGGACCCTGGGCGGGACTAGAGGATCATATTCGCGCTAACATGGTGGGTAATTCCAATGAGGCTTGGATTTACATGGGTAATTACGGCAATGCAGGAGGCGTGGGAAGCAACGGACATTTTACGGTGATTGATAATGGTAAAGTTCGTGTTCCCTCTAAAGTTTGGAAACTGGTAGTTGTCATTCCCAAAGGCAACAGTGATATTAGTCGAATGGATCGAAACGCAACAGTGCTTTGTGTAAGTATGCCAAACGATAATAGTTTGTATACAGCGGGCAATAAAACCGCTTGGCGCAATTATATTATTTCAGTGAGCGCACTTGAGATTGAATCAACCGCTAATGGTACAGCGCTTTCGCTTTTCTCCAATATTCCCGAAGTAGAGCGTACGGTGCTCAAGTCAAAGATTTACCAATAGTGATCAACTGATTTCTTCAAACAATCCTGTTTGTTTGTTCTTGCGGACATTGTTGCCATAAAACCATCTTCCGTTCATGGCTACATAAACTCCGGCAGGAAGTGATTGTGCAAAGGCAAGCGCACTGCCCAAATTGAACAAGCCGTCCGAGCTACCAAACTTTATTGGAATCATGGCACCGGTTAGCACTATTGTTTTCCCTTTTACTTTTTCTGCTAATAAAAGGGCTGTTTCTGTCATGGTATCGGTACCATGTGTAATTACTATTTGTTCTTCCTCACAGTTTAAACACTGACGAACAATTAGCTCGCGGTCCTCGTTAGTCATTTCAAGACTATCGATCATCATCAGGGTGCGAATTTCAACTGGTACTTTGCTGCGACCCATCTCCAGTAGGTCATGCATATGGGTGTCCTTGAAAAACAGTTGCCCGGTTATTTCGTTATACTCTTTATCGAATGTGCCACCTGTAATAAAAATGCGAACGACCATGTAAAAATTTATAGTGAAGATAGGGCAAGGCGCGGAGAGATCATTTGGTAACTTCGTGAAACAAAAAAATCCTTTCGTGGAAACGGACTGATCTCTAACGATTGCTTGCCATATGAAAATCTTACGCCGGAGCGAAAGCGAAAATTCAATTAATAAGAACTGACACAAAAATAGCCCTGGAGCTAAGGTTTGTCAAATCAACTAATGGGATTTGATCGCATGGCTAACAAAGGGGTAACCGGTCAAACCCCTTGTCCCACAAGAATTTTGACATAATCAATTTATGATGTCCAACCGCGGAGCAGACATATTATTTCAATTGATCAAGTCCCTTGAAAAAGCAGGGGGAAGTCTGGATACGCATCATGAGATGGTTTTGAACTATAAGTTTACCATGCTTTATTTCGAATCTGGCGATTTTGGACGCTGTATCGATCATCTTCAACCCATAATCAACAGTAACAGTTCGCTCCGTTATGATCTGTAGTGTTATGCACGGCTATTGCATTTGATTGCCCATTATGAACTAAGTAACGATATACTAATGGAATCGCTTACTAAATCGGTGTATCGATTCATGTCTCGTTTAAAAACGTTACAGCGGTAGAAGAAGCTATGTTAAACTTTCTGCGCCGTTCCATCAGACTTCGGTCACAAGAACTTGGTGCTGCATTCAGGGATTTATGGGATCAGATCAAACACTTGGGAAAAAATCGTTTTCAAACCAGAGCCTTCGTTTACCCGGACGTTATATTCTGGCTGGAAGCCAAACTCAGCGGAAAATCCATGAGTGAGGTGATTCATGAAAAATATCTGTCCAGTAAGCACCGCTAAATTATTCCACAACCCCACGTAGGGTTCTTTTTCCCTTTAACTTGCGCGCATGCAGGAATATCTTCAGGGGTTGAATGAAAAACAGCGGGAAGCCGTACTACACAAGGACGGTCCCATTATGATTGTGGCGGGTGCCGGAAGCGGTAAAACCAAAGTTTTAACAACACGTATTACACACCTCATGGCGGCACATCAGGTGGATGCCTTCAATATATTGGCGCTCACTTTTACCAATAAAGCGGCGCATGAAATGAAAGAACGTGTAGAACGAGTTTTGGGGAATGGTGAAGCGCGCAATCTGTATATCGGCACTTTTCACTCCGTATTTGCCCGTATCCTCCGATTTGAAGCAGATAAAATTGGATATCCCCGACACTTTACCATTTATGATACCGATGATGCTAAGAGCGTACTCAAAGCGGTTATCCATGATCTCCATCTTGACGATAAACAGTATAAACCCAATTTGGTTTATAACCGTATTTCATCAGCTAAAAACGCATTGATTGGACCGGAAGCATACAAAGCGGATTACGCCATTCAACAGGAGGATGTTCGGGCTAACCGTCCTGCCATTGGGCAGATCTATGATAACTATGTAAAACGCTGCTTCCGTAATGGTGCCATGGATTTTGACGACCTCCTACTTAAGTTTTATGAACTGCTCCGCACTATTCCTGAATGTTTATCCCGCTACCAGCATAAGTTTAAATACATCCTGATTGATGAGTACCAGGATACCAACCCGGCTCAATATGAGATAATAAAATTATTAGGGGCGCTTCATGAAAATGTATGCGTGGTGGGAGACGACGCGCAGAGCATCTATAGTTTTCGTGGTGCCACCATTCAAAATATTTTGCAGTTTCAAAAGAACTACGACAATGTAACCGTGGTAAAGCTGGAGCAGAATTATCGTTCTACGCGCAGCATTTTAGAGGTGGCCAATGAGGTAATCAGTCATAATAAAGGGCAGATCGAAAAAGTCCTGTTCACGGAAAATCCGGAAGGAGAGAAAATCAAAATCGTACGCACGCTCACCGATAACGATGAAGGAAAGTTTATTGCTGATTCCATTCAAGAACAAAAGCTTCGGCATCATTTTGCCAATAAGGAGTTTGCAATTTTGTATCGGACCAATGCGCAGAGCCGTGCTTTTGAGGAATCGCTTCGCCGCATGGCTATTCCTTATACCATTTACGGAGGTATCAGTTTCTATCAGCGTAAGGAAGTCAAGGATATGGTGGCCTATCTGCGTTTAATTGTAAATCCGCGCGATGAAGAAGCGCTCAAACGGATCATCAATTATCCTACCCGGGGTATAGGCAAAACCTCTCTCGACAAATTGCTATTACTCTCCAACGAAAAAGATTGCTCTACCTGGGCAATTCTATTACAAGCGCGGGAGTATGGATTTAGAGCCGGTACCTTAATGGTGCTTGAGAATTTTGTGACGATGGTCAAAAGTTTTGCCAGCATGCTAGAAAAAAGCAACGCCTATGATGTGGCGTTTTATGTGGGCAAGCAAACAGGCTTGGTAAAAGAATTGTTCAACGATAAAAGCACGGAGGGCATTCAACGCTATGAGAATATCCAGGAATTACTCAACTCTATTAAGGAGTGGACAGAAAGTCCGGATAATGAGGAGGGCGAACTCGTGGATAAAAGCTTAGGCGCTTATCTTCAGCAAATCACCTTGCTAACCGATGCAGATGAAAAGGATGTGGACGCCGATACGGTCAAATTAATGACCATACACGCGGCAAAGGGCCTTGAATTTTCCTGTGTGTTTGCGGCGGGTCTTGAGGAATTACTGTTCCCCAATGCCATGGCCATTAACACGCGCGAGGAACTAGAGGAGGAGCGCAGATTATTTTATGTGGTGATTACCCGTGCTAAGCAAAAACTTTGGATTACCTACGCCAACACACGTTATCGGTTTGGTCAATTGGTGCAAAACGAACCCAGTCGGTTTTTAGCGGAAATCCCTCCTGCTGCATTGGACAAAAGTTTTGCGGGAACAAAAACCATTTCCGGCAATCCATTGCGCGCAGGATGGGGTGGATACGGACCAGGATCGAGTCGTGAAAGCAAGCCTGAACGCACCACAGGCAATGGTTTATCTGAAAAACCTAGTTACCTGGCCCCTAAACCTACTGTCAATAAAACTGGTGAACACGTACCCACTCCAGGGTTTGCCCCTAGTGATATGTCCGAACTGGAAGCGGGTCAACGTGTGGAACACATGAAATTTGGCTATGGTGAGGTCATTAAAGTGGAGGGTTCTGCACATAATCCAATTGCCACGGTTCGTTTTGAAAATAATGGAGAAAAAAAAATAATGCTCAACTATGCTCGCCTTCGCATTGTAAGCCCTTAATCTGCTTTAACTGCTATGATCAGCAACTATAACCCAGTTTCCTTTGATTTTCCGAAGCAATAAGGTATAGTGACCGCTGGCATCTCCGATACTTCTTTTCAAATACCATTTCCCCACAACCTCGTAATAACGCAGAGATAATCTTTTCACTACCAGAATTGTAAAATGCAGTTTACCCATAGCGGCGGTATCCGGGTAACCACGTTTGTAGTTTGCCAGTGTATTATTCCAACCATAAGTGATGCCGGATTTTCCAATGAAACGCAGGGAGTCATTTTCCCAATAACCTTTCATAAATCCTTGCAGGTCTCCTTTGTTCCAGGCGGCTGTTTGGGTGTCGAGTAAAGCCAGGATTGCACGCACATTTTTGTCTTGGGCAAAAACAGCAGAAACCCACATGCCTGCAACAAATAGAAGTAGTGGAATACGCATCCCCTAAGGTAAGATGCTTGGGGCAGTTATTATCAATGATCGCAATCGTCGTGGTGCGCGTGGTTGTGCACCCGGCAGGAGCGATGATTTTGAATGTGCGCCCCTATGATAAGTAGTACAGCGGGAATCAGTAGCCAAAATTCAAGGGTCAGGAACACTTGTTTTAATGTCAATAATGCAATTCCTGCACTGAATAGCAACCAGGGTTGCAGACGGTGATGATGTTTTTTGTAACCATGGTACATCGCATAACTCCCAATACCAAATGCCAGCACGATCATTCCAATTTCAAACCTCAGATTATGAATAATGTTAATCCCAAACAGGGGTAAACTGGTCAGAAAAAGAGGCAGTAGGGCGCAATGCACAGCACAAGCAATGGAAGCGCCAATACCCCAAACATCCCAGTTAACGCGGGCTCTCATACAAGACAAATTTACAAAAAAGCAACAAAGTTGCAAAAATCTATTCAGTGACAGGTACAGCAAAAATGAGTTCGTACTTTTGCATCATAATTTTGTCTATGTCCAGAAAAGGTTGGCTATACACACTGTTTTTTGTTTGCCTCCCACTGGTTTTTTATGCCATGCTGGCTATTAATATTCCTGGGTTTTCCAAAGGAGGTTTTCCTCCCATAAGCTATATCCGCCCCTTTCGGTTTACCACGCAAAATGGAGAGCCTTTTACGCAGGAGGCTGTAAAAGGGAAAGTATTTGTGGCTACTTATTTTTTTACAACCTGTAAAGGGATATGCCCAAGGATGAACCACAACCTCAAGTCCGTGTATGATCAACTAAAGGATCAACCGGATTTTTTATTGTTGACGCACACCTGTGATCCGGAAACGGATTCGGTGCCACAACTAAAAAAGTATACAGACTCATTAGGGATCGATACGCACAAATGGATTTTTTTAACAGGACGGAAGGACAGCTTGTATAATATGGCACGACACAGTTACACCATTGATGACCCGGCTAATAACGTAAACTCCATCGAGGACGATTTTTTACATACACAGTTCTGGGCGCTGGTGGACGCCAATGGCGATGTAAGAAAAATCTACGATGGACTGGATGATCGCGAGGTAAAAGCATTGGTTAATGATGTTCGCAAATTATTGAAGGACGGCACTAATTCTAAATAATGGCGGATAGGAAACCAATAGAATCAACATCAACGGCACAGGATCCCTTGAAACAAAAGGGACTCAGTGTTACGGGTAGTCGCAGAAAGATTCTGCAATTATTTATGCAACAGAAAGGGGCGCTTTCCCACCGAGATATAGAAAAAAAAGCGGGCGCCGTTTTTGACCGGGTTACTATCTATCGCACGCTTCAAACTTTTTTAGATAAAGGGATCATTCATGCAATTCCCAGCGCGGGCAACGCTGTTCGGTATGCTTTATGTCAGGGCCAATGCGGTCCCGGCCATCACGATCATCAGCATATTCATTTTATCTGCAGCCGCTGTAAACACACTTTTTGTCTGGATCATAGTGTGACGCCTGATCTTCATTTACCAAAGGGCTATCAAGCACAGGATATTGATGTACTGGTGAAAGGAGTATGTCAACAATGTAGTACTACTTCAAAGTAACCCCTTTGATTAAATCACGAATTACCACCGAGGCAGCAATGGATCCAAATATAGCTGGCAGGTAGGAGATGGCCCCGTAAGCTGATTTTTTAAAATTGCGCCCATCTGTTAGCATCAGACTTTCCCGTATAGGATCCTCTGGAGAAAACACCACTTTTAGACCTTTGCGAATACCAAAACGAGTTTTCAGTTGTTTACGAATCTGCTGCGCAAACGGGTAGTTATGTGTTTGGGGTATATCCACTATACGTAGTTGAGTAGGGGCAAGTTTTGCACCGGCCCCCATGCTGCTTACCATGGGAATTCCACTTTCCATGGCCATTTTGATAAAAGTGAGTTTTGGTGTAATACTGTCAATTGCGTCAATGCTGTAATCAGGTTGATTAGCTAATTGTGCCAATACCATTTCCGGGTTTACAAAATCCTGCACTACATTAAGTTGCAACTCAGGGTTAATAGCCAATAAGCGCTCCTTCATGAGCAATGCCTTTGGTACTCCGTGGTTGGTTGCCAAAGCAGGTAATTGCCGCCACGCGCAATAAACTCCGCTGCATAGGAGCCTAAGCCCCCGAGTCCAACGATCATCACCTGACAGTTATTCAGGTGCAAAACAGCCTTTTCTCCTATGAGAAGCGTAGTACGGGATAGCCAGGATCGGCCCAGACTGCAAAGCAAGTGAATTGCGGCTAAGCAGAGAAATCAACATAGGTGGAAATAAATTTTCTCAATGAAATTTTTGGTAGCGGATAAAAAATCTATATTTGGTATCGAAATATTTCCTAACCCCTTAACATTCTAAATTTAGAAAAATGGCAACTAAGAAGAAAGCTAAAAAAGCTGCAAAAAAGCCTGCTAAAAAAGCCGCCAAGAAAAAGGCAGCTAAGAAAGCAGCAAAAAAGCCTGCTAAAAAGCCTGCAAAGAAAAAACCCGCTAAGAAAAAGGCTGCAAAGAAAAAATCCGCTAAGAAAAAGTCTGCGCGTAAGCCTAATGCGGCTTTCATGAAGGCTATGACTCCTAGTGCGGCACTTGCTGCTGTAGTAGGTCCTAAAGCTCTTGCTCGTACAGAAGCTGTTAAGAAAATTTGGGGCTACATCATGTCTAACAAACTTCAAGACAGCAAAAACAGACGTATGGTTAACGCGGATGCTAATCTGAAAGCTGTATTCGGTGGTAAAGACCAGGTGTCTATGTTTGAAATTGCCAAGTATCTCGGTAAGAACCTGAGCTAAGCTATTCAACACAATTTTGAGAAAGCCATTCAGCAGTGAGTGGCTTTTTCATTGGGGCACAAATCAATGCAAAACGCTTACAATGCCCGTATGGATAAAATGAGGTTTATACTTTATTTTGGTAGTTTGTTTTTTTTGACGAACGGCTTTGCAATTTCAAGCCGGGCTCAATACAAGAACAGCGAAGTACTAACCGCAATTTTATCGCAAGCAAGCGTTGGCCCGGCACAACAGGTGTTGAAAGATCCTGAGACTTATCGCTTGCAGATTATCTACACGCAGATCGATAGAAATAAGAAAGGAAAGCCAACATTTACACATCACGCTTACTTAGTTAACCCCAACAACTATTTCAACCCGGCTTCTATGGTTAAAATGCCATTAGCTTTTTTAGCGATGGAAAAATTACATCAATTCAGTAATCCGGGTAAGAACAAACCCCGTGTACCCGGGTTGAATCGGGATACGCATGTAGCATTCGACAGCAGTTATCCGCGTCAGACAGCCATGCGTAAAGAGGCTTCAGCGCCTGCAGAAATCCCTACTATTGGACATCTGATCAAACGTGCTTTATTAATTAGCGAAAACGACCCTTATAATCGACTCTATCAATTTGTAGGGCAGGGACCAGCCAATAAGCTGCTACAAGCAAAAGGATATTCTTCAGTTAGGATTACCCGTCAATTCATGGGGTTTACGGACCTGGAAAATAGACATACCAATGCGGTAAGATTCTATAATGCTAAAGGGCAGGAAATTTACTCGCAAGAACCCGGTTTTAACCGGGATAGTTTTTCATTTCCTTCCCCCATTCTAATTGGAGAAGCACATATCAACAGAAAGGAAGAACTGGTGCAAGGCCCATTCGACTTTACTCGCCATAATTCAATTTCACTGGCCGATATGCAAAAAATGTTGCAAGCTGTGGTATTCCCCACTTCGGTACCCAAACAAAATAGATTCTATCTTTCGGAATCGGATCGTTTATTCCTTTTACAATTCTTATCACAGTATCCGTCAGAAACTAACTACCCTAAATATGATACCGCTGTATTTTTCGATAGCTATGTGAAATTCTTTTTTCAGGACTCCGGCCATCGTATGCCAACGGGAGTGCGTGTATTTAATAAAGTGGGTTGGGCGTATGGTTTTTTAACGGATGTCTCTTATGTGGTAGATACCATCAACCGGGTGGATTATTTCTTATCAGCCACACTTTATGTAAATAGCGATGGGGTGGTGAACGATTCCAAGTATGATGAAGAAACCGTGGGTTTCCCCTTTTTGAGAGAGCTTGGCAGGCTGGTTTACAACTACGAATTAACCCGTCATAGAGCCTTTAAGCCCGTATTAAATATACAGGGAATCCAATACGAAAAGAGAAATCCGACAGATAATCGCCCCGCCATAAGAGAGGCAGATAATTAGCGCATATGATTGCTCAGCTACTCATCCAGAAAAAAGGGAAATGGGCCAACTATACCGGAACCATTATCCCATTCAAGTATTCGCTGGTGAAGACTTAAGGAGCCAATCGTTCAACCTTCCAACTTCCGTCTTCTTCTTTTGAATAACTGATACGATCGTGCATGCGACCGGGTCTTCCTTGCCAAAACTCGATTCGTGAGGGATTTACGCAATATCCTCCCCAGTGTGAAGGACGGGGTATAGTTGTTTGACCTTGATATTTTTTTTCCAATTGCTCATACTGCGTTTCCAACCACTCCTTATTCGCCACCACCTGGCTTTGCGGTGAGGCCCAGGCACCTAATTGACTTCCAATAGGGCGGCTGTGAAAATAAGAGTCACTTTCGGCAGCATCAATGAGCTGGGCTGTTCCAATGATCCTGACCTGCCTTTCAAGTTCTTTCCAAAAAAATAGCAACGAACAAGCAGGGTTTGTATGCAATTGTTGCCCCTTGGCGCTTTGGTAGTTGGTGAAAAATACAAATCCGTTTTTGTCATAACCTTTGAGTAACATAATTCTGGACTCAGGTACATTTCCATTGATTGTGGAGAGTGTCATGGCATTTACCTCATCAACGTTGGCACGGATAGCTTGCTCCCACCATTGAGTAAACTGATCAAAGGGATCTTTGGCCACCTCTGTTTCATGAAGGCTGTTCAATGCATAATCCCTGCGTAAATCTGCGATGGGAGACATTGTTATAATCTTAGCAAACGTAAAGGTACGCAAGCCTATTGACATCTTTCCCAAATCAAAAGGATACTGCAGGTCAGCACTCTTTTAGACAAAATGCTAGCTGGTAAAGGATAACGTATTTTTGCAGGATGAAGCGATACGTCCTTTTTATTCCCCTTCTTTTTCTATGCAAAGTTTCATTATCGCAACCCAAATATGAATTTCGTGGTGTTTGGATTGCCAGTGTGGCTAACATTGATTGGCCAAAATCCGGTATGACCGATCCGGCTGCGCAACGTGCGGATTTTATTCGAATATTGGATCAACATCAGCGTAATCGAATGAATGCAATGATTGTTCAGATCAGACCAGCAGCGGATGCGTTTTATCCGTCTTCTTTTGAACCATGGAGCGAGTGGCTAACGGGGCAACAAGGTAAAGCACCAGTACCTTACTGGGATCCACTGGCCTTTATGATTGAGGAAACGCACAAACGCGGAATGGAATTTCATGCCTGGTTAAATCCTTACCGTGCCGTACAAACTATTGGAAAGTCTTCTATTGCAGATAATCATATTACGCGTAAGAAACCGGAGTGGTTTTTAGTGTATGGAGATAAAAAATATTTTGATCCGGGTAACAAAGAAGCACAACTTTTTGTAGTGAATGTGGTCCGTGATATAGTTAGTCGTTATCCGGTGGACGCTATTCATATGGATGATTATTTCTATCCTTATCGAATTGTCGACAAGGAATTTCCAGATGCCAGCTCTTATGCAAAGTCGGGCTCTGGCTTGAGCAAAGAAGATTGGCGCCGGAGCAATGTGGATTCAATTATTGTAGCTATCAGCAAGGCAATCAAGAAAGAAAAACCGCTGGTTCGCTTTGGTATTTCACCATTCAGCGTATGGCGAAATAACGATAAAGATCCAAGAGGAAGCGATAGCCGCGCCGTACAAACGAATTATGATGACCTCTATGCCGATATTTTACTCTGGTTAGAAAAAGGATGGATAGATTATGTTACCCCACAACTTTATTTGGAAATCGGACACGATAAGATTGCCTATGAAAAACTATTAAACTGGTGGAGTAAAAATAAATATGGTAAACATGTTTATATCGGGCATGGGATATATCGCACGGACGAAAAGAACGCAACAAAATGGAAAAATCCGGCTGAATTACCCAACCAACTAAAACTGCTCAGAGCTAATGCCGGTGTGCACGGCAGCATTTATTTCAGCAGCAAGTCGTTTGATCGCAATCCCAATGGCTGGAATGACAGCTTACAACAAAATTATTACCGCTATCCGGCATTGCTTCCGCCAATGGAATGGATTAGTACCAATAAACCGGCGCCCCCTGTTATTGACAAATTTAATAGTAATGGTGCCGCTATTGTTTTCAAGATTGGTTCAGCTGAAAAAAGTCAAGTCCCTGTAAAGCACTATGTGCTGTATCGTTTTCCGGCGGGGCGTTCACCCGGAGCCTTATTTGAACAACCTTCCCATATCTACGCTATAATGGTTAAGCCGGAAGGATTTGAACAAACTGTACCACACAAGGAAAATGGGGTAGCGTATCAATACTATGTCAGTTCGGTGGGAACTAATAACATGGAAAGCGACCCCATCTTCGTAACAACCATCGTTAAAGAGTAGTAAATCAAGCAGTATGGCTATGCATCAACGATTTCAACAAAAACTGCTGCAACGATTATCTCCGCAGCAGATTCAACTGATGAAGTTGTTGCAAGTGCCTACCGCTTCTCTTGAAACACGGATCAAAGAAGAGTTAGAAGAAAACCCTGCATTAGAGTTAGAACCCGAACGTTTTGAAGAAAAAGAAAATGCTGAAGAGGATTTTGATCCTACTGATGAAACCAAGGATGAGGCTGGGGCTGATTCGTTCGAAGAAGATCAGGCAAACGATTACATTCAGGATGACGATGATGAGGCAGATTATAAATTGCGGGATACTAATTATCCGGAATTTTCGGAGGAACGCCAACATCCCATTCGTTCAGGTACCAGCTTCTATGATCTATTAACCGATCAATTACAATTACTAAGTCTGGATACAACACAACAAACCATTGCGGAACAGTTAGTGGGCAGTATTGATGAGGATGGTTATTTACGCCGGGACACTTCAGCCCTAGTAGATGATCTGGCGTTCAAACAAAATGTGATTGTTACCGAACCCGATGTGGAATCGGTCATTGGACTAATTCAACAATTTGATCCACCCGGAGTGGCTGCACGTAATTTACAAGAATGTTTACTCCTCCAGCTCAAACGAAAAGAGCACCCGGATCCGCTCGATGCCATTGCCATCAATATTCTTACTCATTATTTTGATGAGTTCTCTCGAAAGCATTACGATAAAATTCAAAAAGCCATTGCTGTAACGGAGAGTGAGATGCGTGGGGTGATCCAATTGGTTACAAAACTCAATCCCAAGCCAGGTGGTGAATCTCCGGATGATAAGCAAGAGCTTAACTACGTAGTGCCTGATTTTTTTATTTATAACAACGGGGGCAAGCTGGAATTAACGCTTAACAGGCGAAATGCTCCCGAGTTACGAATCAGTGTGGGGTATAAGGATATGCTGCGTGATTATGAGAAAGGGGCTAAAAAAGATAAACGACAAAAAGAAGCAGCCCTGTTTATCAAACAAAAAATTGAAGCGGCAAAATGGTTTATCGATGCTATTAAACAACGTCAGCAAACCTTATTGCTCACTATGCAAGCGATAGTAGAGCTGCAGCGGGATTTTTTGATAAGCGGCGATGAATCAGATTTACACCCTATGATCCTAAAAGATGTAGCAGTGGCTATTGGATTAGACATTTCAACCGTAAGCCGCGTAGCTAATAGTAAATATGTTCAAACCGAGTTTGGAACTTATCGACTTAAGTTTTTCTTTAACGAGGCGCTTACCACAGATACCGGCGAAGAGGTTTCAACACGGGAGGTAAAAAGAATTTTAAGTGATCTGGTTGCGGGAGAGGATAAAAAAAATCCTGTCAGTGACGAAAGATTAACTGAGCTATTACATGAAAAAGGGTATGAGATAGCCAGAAGAACCGTGGCTAAATACCGCGAGCAATTATTGATTCCCGTTGCTCGACTTCGACGGGAGTTGTGAACTTTTACTCTGCCCTGTTTTATCCAATCCATTTTTTTTTATAGCTCCTGTAATGAGTCGGCGCCAGGTTTCCGGAACCTCTGAATAACCTGTTTTACTCAGGGCCAAAAGCCAGAAACGATAATCAGGATTGCCAGCCAAGGCGGAGTAAAATTTTTTCCGTTCTACCAGTTTACAAAAATCAACGAAAGAAGCGGTGTCGGAGCTGTACTTTTTATAACTACTCCGAATACCTTTTGTTTTCAGCAAATCGTTTTTCCCTTTGATCCCAAAAAAATTATGCAATAATCGACTGTTACGACTGGTACCGTTGCCTGACTCAATGACGGCTACACCTAAAATAACAGCGCTGGGTATTTTATACACTGCGGCAAGAGAATCAACAAGGGCTTGGTATTTTTCGAGAAAGCTTGGTTGTTGAGCACTCAAACTGAATTGAAAAAAAAGAAGGTAAAAAATCGGTACAAGTCCGTATTGAGCAACCGAAGCGAATGTTTTCATTACTTTTTAGTCTGTGCGCTGACAAAAATATACGAAAATTGATCAGGAGTTTTTATTCTTTTGGAACTAAGGAATGTTGATCCAGCAGTTAAATTAATGTACTTTGCACGGTATACTTATGCCTAATCAACCGGTCACAACATATCGGACAAATTCAAAAATCTGGAAAGCATTGGCTTCACTGTTATCGTATTTATTTCATCCGATATTTGTGCCTGTTTATTTCATACTTTTTTTACTCTATGTGCATCCGTTACATTTTTTAGGATACACTTCGCAGGAACGATTGCTGATCTTATTGCAGGCCATCTCCATGTTTAGTTTTTTCCCCTTGGTAACCGTTGGATTACTCAAAGCGCTGGGATTTATTTCCTCTATACAGTTGCGCGAGCAAAAAGATCGGATTATTCCCCTGGTAGCCTCGGGCATATGGTATTTCTGGATTTGGTATGTGTGGAAAAACATGCCGGAGCATCCAGTGGTATCTGTTCAATATGCATTGGGTATTTGGCTTTCCTCCATTGCGGCTCTATTGCTCAACACCCGATTCAAGATCAGTTTGCATGCGCTTGCCTTGGGCGTTACCCTTTGTTTACTGTTACAAATGGCGGTGCTTGAAAACTTATATTACGGCATGTGGATCTCTGTTGCGCTGCTGATTACCGGGATGGTTTCCTCCGCTCGTTTATATCTTGATTCTCATCGTCCGGGAGAAGTTTATGGGGGGCTTTTTGTGGGCGCCTTATCCGTTTTTATAGCAGGGTATTTTGTATAAAACACTATAAAACAACAAGTTATTTTTATTTTTTTGCAGAAAAGCCACTAAAAAATTGTTCCAAAATAATTAGTTTTTATTTGCTAAAAGTATTAGTTTTGTATTCTAAACCAATAAAACATGTCTTCAAATAATGACAAGCTGAAAGCCCTGAAGCTGACCATGGACAAGATCGATAAAGATTATGGAAAGGGTAGCGTGATGATGATGAACGAAAAAGCGGAAGTGCAACAAGAGGTGGTGTCAACAGGATCGATTGCTTTAGATACAGCGCTTGGAATAGGCGGTCTTCCCAAAGGAAGAATAGTAGAAATATACGGGCCGGAGTCATCTGGTAAAACAACCATCGCCATTCATGTAATAGCAGAGGCGCAGAAAAAAGGGGGCATGTGTGCTATTATTGATGCAGAGCATGCCTTTGACAGCAGCTATGCGCAGAAATTAGGAGTGAACGTAGAAAGCCTCTTGATTTCTCAACCTGATTATGGTGAGCAGGCGCTTGAAATTGCCGACCGCTTGATTTTATCAGGAGCATTGGATGTGGTGGTAATTGACTCGGTGGCTGCACTGGTTCCCAAGAGTGAGTTAGAGGGTGAAATGGGAGATAGTAAAATGGGCTTGCATGCTCGCTTAATGAGCCAAGCTTTGAGAAAGCTTACGGCTACCATTGCAAAAACAAATACCATTTGCATTTTCATCAACCAATTACGTGAAAAGATCGGAGTGATGTTTGGTAATCCTGAAACAACAACAGGTGGTAATGCCTTGAAGTTTTATGCTTCCGTTCGTTTGGATATTCGCAGAATTCAACAGATAAAAGATGGTGACGAGGCCATCGGTAACCACGTTAAAGTAAAAGTGGTAAAAAATAAAGTGGCACCTCCATTCCGTGCGGCTGAATTTGATATCATATTTGGCGAGGGTATTTCTAAAGCCGGGGAGATCATTGATATGGGGACCGATCTGGGCATTATTAATAAAAGCGGAAGTTGGTATAGCTATAATGACGACAAACTGGGTCAGGGCCGTGAGTCCGTAAAGCAACTGATGCTGGATAATCCAGAAATGGCTGCCGAAATAGAAGCTAAGATTCGCGAAAAAATAAAAGAGGCACAAAACACATAAGCTTATCCATTAATAATCAATGGATTATTTAAGACCTGCTCCGGAAAGGACAGGTCTTTTTGCTTTTTGAGAATTCAAAAAAGCAAATTCAAAGTATAAACATTGAATATTTGCATTCATTTAATTATTTATCGATGACAGAAAAAACCGCAAATAAAAAAGGTTGGGTTAAAAAGGCGCTTATTGCTCTTCTATCTATTTTTCTTTTGGGAGTAGTGTCTTTCTGGTATATCTTAAATGAAAATTTTAAGGACACGGCTTTAACGGAATCAACTTTTACGGTTAATGCTCAAGAGTTGATCAACGCTTTTCAAACTAATGATAGTCTGGCTAATGCTACCTATCAGGAACAGTTGATCACAGTGCATGGAAGGATTACGGAGACGGAAGCAGCAGACACCACTGTCAATATAAAGTTTGTTGATCCGATTACGGATTCGTACCTGATTTTTGCCTTCCAGGCTCAACATATCTCAGATGCCAAAATCTTAGAAGCAGGAGACAGTGTTGCCATCAAGGGTTCTTGCAGCGGAAATATCTATAGTCAGCTTAGAAAAGCAAATATGATTAGTTTCAAACGTGCTGTGTTGGTTGAAAAATTTAGAAACTTTAAACAATAAATATGAAAAAAACAGTTCTGGTACTTTCGTTGATTGTTTTTACCAACGTTTTATTTGCTCAAACAAAAAAAACAACTTCAGCAACGGTTGCCTTTGATGCTACCACAGCACTTGATGCATTACCAAAAGCAGAGAACAAAACAGTAATTGCTGAAATCGATACTCAAACAGGTCAGATAGGTTTCGAAGCCGCTGTTAAGAATTTTACTTTCCCCAAGCCTACCATCCAGGAACACTTTAACGAAGAAAGATGGTTGAATTCTAACAAGTATCCGGCTTTTACTTTTATGGGCAAAATCAGTGAGGTAACTAAATATAATTTTTCTAACAACGGTATTTATAACGTTACGGTAACAGGTCAGTTAACCATCAAGGACAAAACAAACAATATAACAACATCAGCCACTATCGAAGTAAAGAATGGTACTTTAGTAGCTGCTGCTACTTTCACCATTGTATTGGCTGATTATGGTGTACAGGTGGGTAATAGCGGTAAGATTGCTGGCGAACCTAAGATCACTGTATCTGCGGAGTTGAAGTAATTATTAAGTTTAGTAATAACCAAAGGGCTGTCCTAATTTTGCAGGGCAGCCCTTTTTTCTATGGCCTTTAATCTTCAATCTCCTTTTACGCCGGCAGGTGACCAGCCCGAGGCAATTCGGCAACTGACAGAGGGGATATTGACAGGAGAAAAATTTCAGACCTTATTGGGGGTTACCGGAAGTGGTAAAACATTTACCATGGCCAATGTTATTCAACAGGTTCAAAAACCTACACTGGTGTTGACGCATAATAAAACATTGGTGGCACAGTTATATGGCGAATTCAGACAGTTCTTTCCTGAAAATGCAGTGGAGTATTTTGTTTCTTACTATGACTATTATCAACCGGAGGCCTATATGCCGGTCAGCGACACGTACATTGAAAAAGATCTTTCCATTAATGAGGAATTAGACAAGCTTCGTTTGAGAGCTACGTCTAGTTTATTAAGTGGACGTCGTGATATTATTGTGGTTGCTTCTGTGAGTTGCATCTATGCTATGGGGAATCCGGTTGATTATATGAATGGGATTATTCGGTTGGAAAAAGGACAGGTGCTTTCCCGACAAGCTTTTTTACATGCATTGGTAAATTCGTTATATAACCGCACTACACTGGAATTTGAGCGGGGTACGTTTCGGGTAAAGGGAGATACGGTTGATATCAATATCCCCTATTTGGATGTAGCGTACCGCATTCATTTTTTTGGGGACCAAATTGAATTGCTGGAAACCATCGAAGTGCTTTCGGGAAAAAGAATAAACACCATAGAGCATGTGGCAATTTTCCCTGCCAACCTATATGTGGCTCCAAAAGATGTATTGCAACAGGTGATCCATGAGATTCAGGATGAAGCGCTGGCACAAGAGAATTATTTTAAATCGCAAGGCAAGCTAATTGAAGCACAGCGATTAAAAGAGCGTGTGAATTACGATTTAGAAATGATTCGAGAGTTGGGCTATTGTAGCGGAATTGAAAATTATTCTCGATTTTTTGATCGTCGTAAACCAGGCACTCGTCCTTTTTGTTTACTGGATTATTTTCCTGCTGATTTTTTAATGGTGATCGATGAAAGTCATCAAACCATTCCACAAGTGAGTGGTATGTATGGGGGTGATCGTAGTCGTAAATTGACATTGGTGGATTATGGGTTTCGATTACCTTCTGCATTAGATAACAGGCCACTGAATTTTCATGAGTTTGAATCGCTTCAACAACAAGTAGTATTTGTTTCTGCAACCCCTGGCAATTACGAATTAGAAAAGTGTGAAGGAGTGTTAATAGAACAAGTAGTTCGGCCTACTGGCTTATTAGATCCTCCCATTGAGATACGCCCGAGTAAAAATCAAATTGACGATCTATTAGATGCCATTGATAAACGTGTAAAGCAAGGAGATCGCGTATTGGTAACTACCTTGACTAAACGTATGGCGGAGGAAATGAATAAGTACTTGCATCGGATTGACATTCGTTCTAAATTTATTCATAGCGATGTGGATACGCTGGAACGCATAGAGATATTACGTGCTTTGCGATTAGGTAAAATCAATGTATTGGTGGGGGTTAACTTATTGCGTGAAGGTTTGGATATTCCTGAAGTTTCATTAGTGGCAATATTGGATGCAGATAAGGAAGGATTTTTACGCAATGAGAAATCGCTGACCCAAACTGCCGGACGCGCTGCTCGTAATGTAAATGGGTTGGTTATTTTTTACGCGGATAAGATTACGGAAAGCATACAACGCACCATCGATGAATCTACCCGTCGTCGACAAAAACAATTGACCTATAATCAAGCCCACGGTATAACACCTGCTACTATTCAAAAATCTACCCGGGAAATTTTTGCTCAAACATCTGTATTGGATATTTTGAATGACGGAGATGATGCTAATGCTATGGAGGCCCATAGTTTGAAGCAACTTACTACTATTTTGGACGAACAAGTGGAGTATATTTTTAAATCAGATCTGGAGAAGGCCATAAAAAAAGTCAAGAGGGAAATGGCTAAAGCAGCCCAGCGACAAGATTATATGGAGGCGGCTTGCCTTCGAGACGAAGTGTTTCGATTGGAGGCTTGTTTGAAAGAGCATAATAGGGGTTAGTCTTAGTTCCTCTCCCGAATAGTTATCTTAGCAGCATGGAGAAAAAGGTGTTTTTATTGGATGCGTTTGCTTTGGTCTTTAGAGCTTATTATGCATTGATACGGAGTCCACGACTTACTACTACAGGGAAAAACACCAATGCACAATTTGGATTCACTAATGCATTATTGGAATTAATCAATAAGCAAAAGCCATCCTATATGGCTGTTTGTTTTGACACGGCTGCTCCCACGGAAAGGCATACTGATTATGCTGATTATAAAGCTAACCGTCAAGAAACCCCTGAGGATATATTAGCTGCAGTACCAGATATCAAAGAAATTATACGGGCTTTTAATATCCCTATTATTGAATGCGATGGATACGAAGCGGATGATGTAATTGGAACACTGAGTAAGCAGGCGGAACAAGCCGGATATACGGTATATATGGTTACTCCGGATAAGGACTATGGCCAACTGGTTTCTGAACAAATCAAAATATATAAGCCTGCTTATGGAGGTAACGATGCTGAAATCTTGGGTCCTGCAGAGGTTTGTGCTAAATGGAATATAAAAGACGCGAGTCAGGTTATTGATATGTTGGGAATGATGGGGGATGCGGTAGATAATATTCCGGGTATTCCCGGGGTTGGCGAAAAAACAGCGGCAAAGTTTTTGCAAGAATATGGTTCGCTGGAGAATACGTTGATTAATGCGGATCAGATCAAAGGCGCAATGGGTGAGAAAGTCCGAAAAGGGAAAGACCTGGCCCTGCTCTCAAAAAAGTTGGCCACCATTATTACAAGCGTTCCTGTTGAATTTCATGAGGAAGACTTTAGGCTCAAAGATTGGAATAAGGATCAATTAAAAAATATTTTTTCTGCACTTGAGTTCAGAACATTAGGCAAGCGATTATTAGGGGAGGATTTTGTTCCGTCTCCGCATCCTCGCTCAGTGGTCGAAAAAGAAATGCCACAGGGTGTTCAAACTGATTTGTTTGGAAATATCATTGGAGGAAACCCCCAGCCGACTGCGCTTACTGAAGAAGTAAATGCTGAGGAAAGTGCCATCTCCTCTTTTGAGGATGACGCAGACTTACCGCAGGGGCCTGCTGATAAAAACATTCATAACACCCCTCACCATTATGAAGTGGTGGTGGGGGAGTCTGCTATTAAAAAACTGGTTCAGGATTTATCAGCACACACTGAAATCTGTTTTGATACGGAAACTACCGGAATAGATGCTAACCTGGCTGAGCTTGTGGGCTTAAGTTTTGCAGTTAAGCCGGGGGAAGCCTGGTATGTCCCTTGTCCTGCTGATCGAGACGCGGTCAAAAAATTACTCTCTTATTTTAATTTATTGTTTACTAATACTACTAAGTGCTGGATCGGACAGAATTGTAAGTATGATTTACTCATCTTAAAGTGGTATGGTGTTGAACTAGCCGGGTCTCTATTTGATACGATGCTGGCGCATTATGTAATTGAACCGGAGGGGAAGCGTAGTATGGATATTCTTAGTGAGAAATATTTGGGCTATGTACCGGTTTCTATTGAGGAGTTGATTGGAAAAAAGGGAAAAGGCCAGCGAACCATGCGCGAGGTTGCTATTGATGAAATTAAGGAATATGCCGGTGAGGATGCTGACATTACATTGCAATTAAAAGAGAAATTTGTTCCACTTTTAAAAAAAAAGGGAGTAGTGGGTGTTTTTGATCAGGTAGAATCTCCATTAGTAAAAATATTAACAGCTATGGAGTTTGAGGGAGTTAATGTTGACGTGAACTTCTTAAAAGATTATTCAGTTGAATTAGAAAAAGAAGCTGATCGTGCAGAAAAAAATGTGTACGAAAAAGCCGGTGTCCGATTTAACCTGGCTTCCCCTAAACAATTAGGAGAGGTGTTCTTTGATAAATTACAATTGGATCCTTCTGCTAAAAAAACAAAAACAGGACAATATCAAACAGGCGAGGATGTATTACTAAAGTTAGCGGCCAAGGGTCACGAGATTGTGGCTGATATTTTAACGTATCGTCAGCTTGCTAAATTAAAATCTACCTATGTCGATGCATTACCGGAGTTAATTAATCCTAAAACAGGACGTGTACATACTACGTACGGACAAGCGGTTGCTGTAACAGGTAGATTGGCTAGTAATAATCCTAATCTTCAGAATATACCGGTACGTACTGAGCGCGGTAGGGAAATTAGAAAAGCTTTTATTCCCCGGGACAATAATCATATTTTACTTTCTGCTGATTACTCACAGATTGAATTACGTATTGTAGCGGCTATTAGTGGTGATACTAATATGTGCGCCGCTTTTAAGGAAGGAAAAGATATTCATACGGCAACAGCTGCACGTGTCTATAATGTCCCTGAGTCGGATGTAACCAAGGAGATGCGTTACAAGGCCAAGAGTGTAAACTTTGGAATTATTTATGGTCAGGGGGCTTTTGGTTTGGCTGATAATTTAGGGATATCGCGCACAGAGGCTAAAGAGATTATTGCCAATTACAAGCGAGAGTTTCCTGGTATTCAGGAGTACATGGATAATACCATTCGATTTGCTAAAGACAAAGGATATGTAGAAACGCTGTTAGGACGAAAGCGTTGGTTACGCGATATTAATTCTTCCAATTTCACCGTGCGTGGATTTGCCGAACGTAATGCTATTAATTCCCCTATACAAGGTACTGCTGCAGACATGATCAAGTTAGCTATGCAAAAAGTTTATCATGCTATTCAAGCGGCGGGTCTTAAAAGTAAAATGATCTTGCAAGTGCATGACGAATTGATTTTTGATACGTTACGTAGTGAAGCCGCCGTATTAAAGCCGTTAATTATTTCTTCTATGCAAGAGGCATTAAAACTTCCCAATGAAGTTCCTGTAATTGCAGAATGTGGTCAGGGAGAAAATTGGCTTGAAGCGCACTAATAGTTGCGCTTAATTGCCGCCACCTCGCCAGTTAGCACCACCACCGCCTCCACCTGCTCCAGCGGGACGTGCCGGACGCATGGCAGGTAGTATTTGGTCTTTCCAAATTGTAAATTGTTCCGCGGAAAGCACGGCTTTTAGAATCTCTTCCTGTGCACTATTCCATTTTTGCATTTCCTCTCGGAACGCTTCCCTGTCCATATTTCCTCCTCCGTTCATCATCATATCTCTTACTTCCTGCATGCGGGCATCCTGCTTTCTGTAAAGCACCGTTAATGCCGTATCGATCATGGTTAACTTAGCCGCTTCTAATTTGAAAGCGCTATCTAATTTTTGATGAATTACAGCGGCACGCTCAGCAGGCGTACGACGTTGGAAACCGCCACCGCCTCCCGGAGGTTGGGCAAATGAAAGGGCATTGCAGCTAATCAGGATGGTAAGTAGGGCTATCTTTTTCATACTATTATTTTAAAAATGTTTGACGAAGTTGCGAAAATTTACTTTCGCTTGACAGCTGCTAAAGGTAAGTATTTGGCTGTAGTCAAGTATCTTTGCACCCTTATCATTTTATAAAAAAATGGATTATAATCAGTTAGTTGCCGTTAGTGGTTTGCCAGGCTTATTTGAGCTGGTAAGTAGTAAAGCTGATGGAGGTATTGTACGTTCGCTGGAAGATGGTAGTACCCGGTTTGTTTCTACACGCATTCATCAGTTTTCTCATTTGGAGAGTATTGAAATATATACCATTCGGGAGAATGTAAATCTGTTAGACGTATTCAAGGCCATGGAAAAAGCAACCCAGGACTTGCCTGCCGAAAAAGATGCTGACGCCGTAAAAAGTTATTTTAAGCAAGTATTTCCAGACATGGATTTTGAGCGAGTATATGATAGCGATCGTCGTAAAATGGTGAAATGGTTTACGCAATTAAAGAGCGCTAACATTGAATTAAAGCTTTCCGAGCGAGCTGAGTAGATACTTTGGTTGCTATGTATACAGCGGATATACAAAAACTTCCCCGTTATTATTTGCCAGCTGATTTTGAGCTGACAGATTGGAATAGTCTGGCTCCTTTTTTTGAAGAATTGGACGGACGAACAATAGCGTCATTAGATAACCTGGAGCAATGGCTTCGTGATCTTAGTGAACTAGAGTCTGTTATCAGTGAAGATGCCTGTTGGCGTCAGATCCGAATGACCTGTGATACGGAGAATAAATCATTAGAGGAGAAATTCAATTTTTTTATGTTGGAAATTCAACCAAGGATCCAGCCATGGTCTGATCGATTGAATCGAAAACTAATTGATTGTCCTTTTACTTCCTCACTTAATACAACTACTTATTTTACCTTGTTACGAGGTATACGTAAGCAAATTGATCTTTTTCGAGAAGTTAATATCCCGGTGATTGCATCACTGAATGTGTTACAGCAACAATTTGCAGCGATTGCTGGTAAAATGGTGGTAACTGTAAAGGGAAAGGAATATACCTTACAGCAAGCGGCTTTATTTTTAGAAGATGAGGATCGTGCTGTACGCGAAGATGTTTATTTGAAAATAGCAGAGCGTCGGTATCAAGATCAGATAGCTTTACATGAATTGTTTGATCAATTACTTGAAAAAAGAAATCTAATTGCAGCACAAGCGGGATTTACAGATTATAGGGCTTATCGATTTATGGAGTTAGGTCGGTTTGATTATGATCATAAAACCTGTGAACAATTTCATGAAGCCGTTCGTGATCATGTAATGCCCTTAGTGAATCAATTGTACGAGCAGAAAAGAAAAAAACTAGGTGTTGACAAATTGCGTCCATGGGATTTGGAGGCTGAGCCCCTTGGTATAAAGCCATTGAGACCTTTTGCTAATGCATCCGAGTTAATGGAAAAAACAATTGCTTGTTTTATGGCGCTCAATCCTTTTTTTGCTGCTTGTTTGACTCGTATGCAGCAACTGGGACATCTGGATTTGGAAAGTCGAAAAGGAAAAGCACCCGGTGGATATAATTGTCCCCTTGCTGTGAGTGGAGCCCCTTTTATATTCATGAATGCGGCAGGCACCCTTGATGATGTTACTACTATGGTGCATGAGGGCGGTCATGCCATACATTCTTTCCTATGTCACTCGCTTCCACTCAATGGATTTAAAGAATACCCTACTGAAATTGCTGAGGTAGCCAGCATGACCATGGAGTTATTTAGCATGGATCATTGGGATCAATATTTTTCTGATTCAACAGCATTGCAAAGAGCAAAGGAGCAACAATTAGAACGCGTCATTACTGTTTTTCCATGGGTTGCTGCCATTGATAAATTTCAACATTGGATTTATACACATCCGGGACATACGCATGCGGAGAGAGAAGAGCAGTGGCTAAACATTGTTAACGAATTTACTTCGCCCTGTATAGATTTTTCAGGATTAGAAAAATATCGTCGTGTACTTTGGCAACGACAATTGCATTTATTTGAAGTTCCATTTTATTATATCGAGTATAGTATTGCACAATTAGGCGCTATTGGGTTATGGCAGCAATACAAGAAAAATCCAACGACCGCGCTTGATAATTATTTACGAGCACTTTCGTTGGGTGGTACAAGAACCTTGCCTCAATTATTTGAGGCTGCTGGACTGTCTTTTGATTTCTCTGGCGTTTGTATTAGTCAACTCATGCAGTTTGTTAAAGCTGAGTTGGATCAAATTACGGTTACTACTTCCTCATAAGGAATTCGAAAACGAGGCCACCAAATTCCCTCGGTAGTGCCTTTGCCTACTCCAACAATCATATTGATTTCTGCTCCGCAAGGTAGGTTTAATGCTTTTTTGACTCGCTTAGCATCAAAACCTTCCATAGGGCAGGAATCAAAATCAGCAGCGACAATGGATAGCATAAAGTTTTCAGCAGCCAATGCACAGGATTTATGAACAGTAATCCGCTGATCTGCTTTACCACTAAAACGCATGAAGGGTTTTTGTAGTCCAATAAAGAAACTAATACTTCTTCTGATCAGCGTTAAAAATCCAAAAGGATCATTGGCATATGCTAACGGCATTAGTTTGCCATAATAGTCTAGTCCTCTTTTTTGCAATTTGGTAGGCTCGCCTACAATACTTTGCTGAATCCTTTCTCGATTCCAACGTGCTCTTTTTTTCCAGAGATCCCCCCTTGTTACAAATACTACTAATGCTTGAGCTGTTCTTCCGGCGCCCTGCCCCAAGCAGTAGGTGCCAAAACGTTCTTTTTGCTCGGCAGATTTTATCCAGTAAAATTCCCAACATTGCATATTGCTGCTGTTCGGCGCCAGTATGGCATGTTGTAGTGCTTTTTCTATCACTGCATCCGGCACGGGGATATCCGCTGCAAAGCGGCGGTTGGAGCGGCGTCTATTAATTATGGTATCAAATTCTTTTTCTTGAAACATATTGCTGTTTATAGTTGAATAAAAAAAGCCGTCCGAATTCGGACGGCTTATAATTTATTGAATACCTGTATTACCAACCAGGATTTTGTTGTGCCTTAATAGTTGGGTTCACATCAATTTCAGTTTGAGGAATC
>Ga0194126_10001083_pt1 | contig 45923 bp, 53 predicted proteins | sample TA2KigC150mmetaG_FD_148641 | JGI IMG/M metagenome (GOLD analysis project Ga0194126, IMG submission 148641) | Freshwater microbial communities from Lake Tanganyika, Tanzania - TA2015035 Kigoma Deep Cast 150m | ecosystem: Environmental > Aquatic > Freshwater > Lake | place: Tanzania: Lake... | reverse complement strand
ATCCGCATTCTGGATGAGCGACAAGGTGATCTTCGAAAGAGCCCGGCCAATATCCACCAGCACATAATCATAGGAGGCCTTCAAGGCGTTCACAATATCCCAGATTCTCCCTACGTTGAGATGGTTACTGCTTTCAGGGTCTGGCGAACCAGCCAGCAAATTAAAACGCCAGGGTTTCATCTCTGGTAATTCTTTGCTAAAAAACTCCGGGGTTGTATTTTCCGGTGACATATCCGTAATTGTGACAATATTTTGCTCTCCTTCATAACCGACAATCGGAGCAATGGAACCGATCGGCAGTACCAAGTCTGCAACGACCAGCCGCGCCTTCGGCTTGTTTTGTGAGATGTTCATGGCAATGTTCGCGCACAGGGACGAGGTACCGGTGCCACCCTTCGCACTTAGAAAAACCGTCAGCAATCCGCCCTGCTTCATGGGGGCATTCGTATGCCCAAGCAAGCGGCTTATGGTTTCATTTAGAATGGAAACCGCCTGCTCGGACTTTGTTATATATTCATTGAAACCAGCCTCAAAACAGGATTTAATACGAACCGAACTGGAGGCGCTGCTGAGAGCAATAAGGGGTATATCCGCCGTCCGAGGATCCTGCCTTAGTTTTACAGCCAGCTCCTCCCCAGGGAGATCAGCAAGGGTCGGGTCAATGATCACAAGGTCGGGATGATCGCGCCACGCAAAAATCAAACCCTGCTTGCCAGAATCTGCCTGAAGCACATCATATTTTTGCTCCGTCAGGTTGTGAGCTACGAAATTTCGGCTGACTACATCTGCATCAATTATTAAGATCTTATTTCCAAGCATCATACACCTCCTTTTCCAGGTTTATAAATGCACATCACACTTCATTTGGAGTCATCAAGTAGCCCAGCCCGGATCGCGTGAGAATATGACGGGGGTTGTGAGGATCTTCCTCAAGTTTTTGTCTCAGGCGGGCAATACTTACCCATAAAATCTCTTTATCGGCTTTATATTCCACGCCCCACACGCTCGTCAGCAAATCCTCCGAGGTGAGAATTTTTCCAATATTATGCGCGAACTGCAATAAGAGTCGATACTCTGTTGCAGAAAGTGAAATCGCATTTCCGCCGCGCCAAACTTCGGCGCGGGCAAAATCTATCTTTAAATCATCATGGGTAAAAAAGCGTGCCTGACCTGTTTCAACAGGAGCCTGTGCCCGACGGAGGACAGCCCGCACACGCGCAAGCAGTTCCGTTGCGGAAAAAGGTTTTACGAGATAATCATCAGCGCCAAGATCCAGCCCGCGGACACGATCCTGCGCTTCGCCTCGTGCTGTCAGGATCACAATCGGCACATTTGAGAATTCACGTAAGCGCTGACAGGTCTCAAAGCCGTCCAAACGAGGCATCATTACATCCAGCAACACCAGGTCAATCGGTTGAGTTGAAAACACCTCCAGAGCCTGAAGACCATCCTTTGCAGTAGCCACTTCATAGCCTTCGGTCCGCAAGTTCGCTTCCAAAAGACGAAGGTAACGAGGTTCATCGTCTACGATCAAAATGCGCTTGGCCATAACGATCTCCTTAATTCATAAGACTGAAAAAACATTGGTCAAAGCTGCGGAGTTATGGACAACTCAAGATAAAAGGTTGTGCCTTTATTTAAGGCGGATTCCACCCAAATATTACCATGATGTGCCAAAACAATTTGCCTGCAAATATACAACCCCAGCCCTGTGCCTGAGACCGTGCGCTCTCCAGGGACACGATAAAATCGTTCAAAGATAAAGGGAAGATAGTCCTCGGGGATGCCTTTCCCATTGTCGGCAAAGGTGATGCGGATCCTGCCATCGCTGATGCGCATACTGATATTGATCTCAGAGTCAGGCGCGTATTTTATCGCATTGCTGAATAGATTCTCAAAGACCTGTGAAAGACGAAAACCATCGCCCTGTATGGGTGGAAGGGGCTGAACATCGAAGGTGATCTTTAACTCCGGGTAGCGCGAATTCACCCGTGTGGCCACATCCCGGACAAGCGCATCCATTCTAACCTGAGTGAATTTAAACTGAAGAGTTTTGCTTTGCAAACGCGAAGATTCGAGCATATTTTCAATCAATCGGGTTAACTGATCGGCTTCTTCATCAATAATATTCAAGAATTCACGCTGGGTGGTTTCATCCCAAATTGTATCCTGCCGTAAAAGACTGGTTGCATAACCTTTAATAAAACCAAGCGGTGTTCGCAGTTCATGAGAGATCGTGGAGACAACATCCTCCTGGAAGCGCATTTGCCTTTGCACAGAATCCAATTCGGTGCGCGCCTCCTGTAAATCTCTGCGTTCGATCAATGCCGCAGACCAAAATGCCTGCAAAGAGCCAATTTGAATTTGCAGATCAGAAAACTCAGGCCCGCCAAAACGAACGAATACGAGCGCGCCGCTTAATTTTGATCCAATATTTAAAGGGATACCCAGTAAATACGCCTGCGCCACACGGTCTGTACCCTTGGTTTCCTGCGAGGGTAAATGCAGAATTGTTTCCCCCGATGCCAGCACATCAATTGCTGTGCTCGATCCCCACGCGGCATCGGCTTCGGCCTTCTTGCCGCGTCCCTTGGCGCGCGCGTATACAACTTCCAATCCTTTGGTCTGCGGATCGAGAAGATAAATGGCAACATTATCAAAGACAAAGGATCCGCGCAAAGAACCAAACAAAGTATCCAGAGCGGTTTTCCAATCCTGTTTACCTTGAACTTCCTGAAAGATATTATGTAAAAGTGAAAGGGTTGTTATATCCATCATTTAATCAAACACAGCCATCAATGGAAATTTGAAAGTGGTGCCTCTCCCCTCCACAGATTGCACATCCAACAAGGAACCATGCGCTTCAACGATCTGGCGCACAAGGGAAAGACCAAGCCCGGTACCCCCAAAATGGCGGGTGGAGGAACCATCCAGTTGATGGAATGGTTCAAAAATTTCCTTCAACCGGCCCGGCGGAATGCCAATGCCTGTATCCATAATAGAAATGAGGATCAGGTTCTGCCCTTCTTCTTTGAGATTGATAACCACGCTTCCACCTGACGGGGTGAATTTTATTCCGTTGTCAAGGAGCTGTTTCACCACCCAGGTAATTTTATCAGGGTCAGCCTGCACTGCAGGAAGGTGCTCGGGAGCAGACACCAACAATTTAACGCTGCGTTCTTCCGCTTTGTTTAGAGCAGATTGAACTGCAAGAGAGACAAGCTGGCGAATATCCACAAGATCCAATTTCATGCTCATCTCGCCGCGCGAGGCCAGCGAGAACATGATCAAATCTTCGATCAAACCTTCAAGTCTTGCGGCAGCGCGCTGGCTGACTTGCAAGGCGTGACGCTGATCCTCTGAAACCTCCCCCAAAGATCCTGTAATTAATAATTCGAGGTAACCTTTTACATGTGTAAGCGGAGTGCGCAGCTCATGCGAGATGTTTGCCACAAAATTTGCTTTCATCTGGCTGAGTTCAGAAAGCCGGTTGAGGGCTTCATTAAGTTCTGCCGTGCGGTCTTTTACCCTTTGCTCCAGATTGCGGTTCGCGGCTTGCAATGCGGAACGTAACTGAATGAGCTGTTCGGTGACAACCTGATCCAGCATGGTGCGATCCAACAGATTCATGTCAATCAATGCCTGACCAAGCAGGTACGGTTTCCCTTGTGAAGTTTGTTCCCGTTGATAAGCCAGCGCCTTCTGCAGGTCAGCCTCGCTGATCAAACCTTTCTGGACGATATATTCACCCATGCGGGGAATTAGCATTTCAGGGCTCAGGTTCGAGAGGTTCTTTGCCATGGTCTGTTCCATTTAGAATTTATTGCAATACCCATTCGCCGTTTATCAAAGTTGCCGTTGCATGTAATTTCAACAGTGCATTGGGTTCAATTAGGAAGGGGTCGTGATCCAACACGATTAAATCAGCAAGATAATTTTCAGCAAGTTTGCCAAGGCGATGTTCCGCGTTGGCGGCGTAGGCAGCGCCCAAAGTGTAGGCGGATAATGCTTCAGCCAAAGTCAATTTTTGTTCGGGGTACCAGCCTTCGGCGGAGGGAGAACCGTCCGCCCTTTGGCGCGTAACGGCCGCATGGATACCCCAAAATGGATTGGGTGATTCGACAGGCGCATCCGATCCGAAAGCCAAATGCGCCCCATGTTTGAGTTGCGTCCGCCAGGCATAGGCGAACGCGGAGCGAGTTCCCCAGAAGCGGTCTGCGGCGAACATATCAGAGGGCGCGTGAATGGGCTGCATGGAGGCGATAACATTGAGTTTTGCAAGCCGCGGCGCATCATCGGGATGGACGAGCTGTACGTGTTCAATGCGGTGACGCAAGTGCGGCAATCCCTTTTCGGATTCATATTTGCGAAGCTGTTCGTAGGCATTGAGGACTTCGTGGTTGGCGCGATCACCAATGGCATGGACGGTCATGCTCAAGCCCACATCGGCAGCTTTGCGGCAATGTTCGAAAAGTTCCTCGCCATCCATATTGAGAATACCTTTGTTCTCTGGTTCATTTTCATAAGGCTGAAACATTGCGGCGGTATGCGGACCGAGCGCGCCATCCATGAAGGCCTTGACGGAACCGATCCACAGCCATTCATCGCCGAAACCTGTGCGCAAACCAAGTTCATTGGCTTGCTGAACGCTTTCAACGGGAAGGTTTTTATTGACGCGTAATTTTAGTTTATTACGCGCGCGCAAGGATTGCAAGGCCATAAAAGAATCACGGCGGTCAAAATCATGAATGCCGGTAATTCCCATCTTCCATAGAATGGGTTGGGCAGTTTGAATGGCTTGTTCGATTTCTTCAAGGGTGGTCTCGGGAATTATTTTTGCCACGAGCTCCATCGCAGTTTCAAGCAAGATACCGGTTGCCAGCCCTTTGGCATCGCGTTGTATTGCGCCGTCTTTTGGATTGGGGCTATCATCGGTGATGTTTGCAAGATTCAAGGCAGATGTGCTTGCCCACGCGGCATGCAAGGATTTTGCAGTGAGATAAACTGGGTTATGCGGGGCAATCGCATCGAGTTCACTTGCAATCGGCCACGTTCCCTCACCCCCAGCCCCTCTCCCTGAAGGCGAGGGGAGCCATTCATTATGATTCCAGCCATGCCCCAACACCCATTCGCCAGGCTTGGAATGTTCGACACGTTCGGCCACGCGCCGCAGGCATTCTCCTTTTGTTTTTGTTTCGCAGTCCACCTTGGTTAGTCCCAAGGCGTAATGCTGAATATGGATGTGGGCATCAGTGAGTCCAGGCAAAATTGTTTTGCCTTTCATATCCTGCTTTTCCACTTTGCCATGCGCGAGGCCTTCCAACGTATTCTTCTGCCCCACTGCAATAATCCTTCCGCCTGCGATCAAAATCGCGGAGGCTTTTGGACAAGATTCATCAAGTGTGTGAATGTTTGCGTTGTAGAGGAATTTCATAGTTTAGTAGTTTAGTAGTTTAGTTAGTTTGATAGTTTTGTAGTCGGATAGTGATTGTAACTACCCAACCATTCAACTACACAACCACGTAACTAACCAAGTTTTTCCAACAGTGCATCCAACTCTTCATCTGAATAATAATAGATCGTGACCGTACCGCCGTTTTTCCCATGCTTTAATGCGACTTTCGTCCCGAGGCTGTTTTGGAGGCGTTTCTCCACATCGTTCACATCCGCGCTGCGGACTGGTTTCCTGGACTTGATCAGTTTCTGCCCGGCAAGTTTTCGCACCAATTCTTCCGCCTGACGGACGCTCAAGGAAAGATTTAATAATGTCTGCAAGGCCGAGGCTTGCGCTTTTTGTGTGGAAAGCATCAACAACGCGCGCGCATGGCCTTCTGTGATCTTGTCGTCCACCAAAGCCTGTTTGACAACCTCCGCAAGCCCAAGCAGGCGCAGAGTATTCGTTATGGCCACACGGCTTTTTCCCACACGTTTGGCAACCGCCTCATGTGAAAGACCGAAATCCTCCACCAATTGGCGATAGGCTTCAGCTTCCTCCATGGCATTTAAATCCTCGCGTTGGACGTTTTCGATCAAAGCGATCTCAAGCAGTTCCTGGTTATTCGCCTGGCGCGTGATGACGGGTACGGTCGGCAAGCCTGCTTTTTTCGCAGCCTGCCAGCGTCTTTCCCCTGCGATCAAAATAAAAGTACCATCCCCATTCGGCAAAACGATGAGCGGCTGAATCACCCCATGTTCACGAATGGACGCCGCCAGCTCGGTTAATTCTTCTTCCTGGAATTTCAAACGCGGCTGGCGCGGATTGGGCTTGATCAATTCCACGGCCAATTCCTGAACGCCGCCAGCGCCAATAGATGCTGACGGCGTTTTCCCGCCGGTGGGAATGAGCGATTCCAATCCTTTGCCAAGTCCTTTTCGTTGAGCCATAATTGCTCCTTAAAAAACTAACAAGCTGCTTTTTCGGGGTTTAGTGGAACATCCTCAAGGCAGGCCTCCGAAAGAGAAAGATCACTTTGCCCTATCACCCTTCAACAATTCCTTCGCCACAGCCTCATAAGCCAGCGCCCCCAATGATGCGGGCGCATATTCTGAGATCGGCAGTCCATACGAAGGCGCTTCCGCGAGACGCACACTGCGCGGCACAATACTCTTGAATACCTGGTTTGGAAAATGACGGTTTACTTCTGCAACCACATCACTGGAAAGATTGGTGCGATTGTCGAACATGGTCAACAACACGCCGCGTACTGCCAGCTCAGGGAACAACGCGGAACGCACACGTTCAATGGTTTGAGTCAATTGGCCAAGCCCTTCCAAAGCGAGATACTCGCATTGAACAGGCACGATCACACCATTTATGGCTGCCATCAACCCATTCACAGTCAACAAACCCAGGGAAGGCGGACAGTCAATCAGCACATAATCATAACGATCTGAGATCGAAAGTATGGTTTTCCGCATGCGAAACTCACGCGCCAGTTCATCCACCAACTCCACTTCAGCACCGGCCAAGGCAGGCGAGGCAGGCAACAAAGACAATTTCAAACGCTCATTTAATAAGACGTACGGAAAAATATTAGTTTCACCCAGTAAAGCTTCATAGGTACCGCCAAGCACTCCCAGTTTGTCCACCCCCAAACAAGAGGTGGCGTTTGCTTGCGGATCCAAATCCACAACCAGCACATTTTGCCCAAGCCGCGCAAGATATGCCGCAATATTGATCGCGGAAGTCGTCTTTCCTACTCCGCCTTTTTGATTCGCCAAAGTATAGATCTTCGTCAAGATAAAACCTCCATCAAGCAGCTTTCAATTTCTTGCTGGGTGGGAATTCCATCCAGGCCACTACGCGTCACGGAATGAGCCGCCAGGTTCGTCGCAAACCGCGCCGCCTCCCACGGGTCATGAGTTGCTAACAAACGCACAAAAAGGGCCGCCGCAAAAATATCACCCGCGCCTGTCGCGTCCACTTCCTCCATCAAAGGCGGACGAAAACGACGACGATCTCCATTCCAATGTAAAACCGCGCCTAATTCACCCTCGGTGAGACAAAGCACCCGCGTATAGTGCGCCATCAACTCGACCAGTTCCAGGTCGCGATTAATATCCTCCACGCTCATCACAACGCCTCCTGCCTGACGCAGGATCTGCTCGCTCGTGTACGCGTCCCAGGCACAAGCCGTCACCCGACCATTTTCGTCCCACTTGCGCATCCAGCCTTGCGGGGTGACTCCCAGCAATGAGGCGGATAATTTTCCTGAAAGGGCCAAAGTCACATCCAATTCACGGGCAATCGGCGCGAGGTGAATGATCGAAGTACTTCGCCACACCTGCGGAATATGATCGAGCAGAATTGGCGCGGCTTGATGATGCAGGATCTGAGCGCGTCCGCTTTCTGTTTTTATATTTTCAAACGTTGCACTATGCTCGCTTGGAACATTGACAATCTGAATGTCCTCCAAAGCCTGCAACGGCGCATCCTCCCCTGCCGAGGTGACAATTCCCACGCGCAAACCCAGCGCGCGGGCTGTCAATGCTGAATACGAAACCGTCCCGCCAAGTTGTCTGCCCGTGGGACTAACATCCAGGGCTATATGGCCGATCACCAAATAATCCACGGGTTCAAGAGAGGCGGGTTCCAACATGGCATGATTATACCGTAGGGGTAATATGTTCCTTCATCTTTCTGCTCTCATCAATGAAGAAAGAGGCAAGAAAAAAGACCGCCTCCCGGCGATCTTTCTGAAATATTTCGTGATTTTATTCTTTCGGAAAAATTACAACTTTGCGGTGTGGTTCTTCGCCTGCACTTTCTGTGAACACAGCCGGATGACCGCGCAACTCAATATGCACCATACGGCGCTCGTCGGCAGTCATCGGTTCCATGGTTGCTTTACGGCCCATCTTCGTCACTTGATCAGCCAGGCGATTTGCCAGCTGCCGGATCTGCTTTTCACGGCGGGAACGATAACCTTCAACATCTACGGTCAACTGCACCCATTGCTGAGTCTGTTTGCCGACGATCAATGAAGCGATATGCTGGAACGCTGATAATGTTTCTGCATGGCGGCCAATTAGAGCGCTGAGATCATCCCCGCGCACATCCACTTGAATATTGCGGTGGTCCTCAGCGCTGGCAGGGTCGTAGCTTGCAGTAACCTGCGCTTTCATGCCGAGGTAATGGATCAATCTCGAGACAAGTTCTTCTGTCGTATCCAATAACGGGTCATGGTCTGTCCGCAATACTTTTTTGGCAAGGATCGGGGCTTCATCTTCAGATTTATTTTGAGCAGGACTCGGACTGGCGGCCGTCTCCTTCGGCGCTGACTCTGCCCTATTTGCAGGAACAGGTTTACGGTTCGTTCGAGGCGATGGTTTGAATTGTTCTCTTGCATCTGTGATGGATGAAACCACCACAGGTTTAATTTCCCCGGGCGGCGGGTTGACCGTCAAGCGCACACGCACCTGACGACCCCCAAGTCCGAATAATCCCTTGGTACCCGAATCTAGCACCTCCACAGAAACAGCCTCAGCCGTTAAGCCAAGCTGTGACAAACCCTGTTGGAGGGCTTCTTCAACGGTTGCGGCGATGATCTCAAGCGTAGTGCGCTCGCTCATTTTGCCTCCCTATTTCTTTTTTGCAGAAGATGTTTTTTTACCGCCACCGGGCAAAAGATTGCTCCAGTTGGCGCGGCCGGTTGCAGCGTATTGCACAACACCCAAAACATTGCTGACAATGAAATAAACCGCAATCCCCGATGCAAAATTCAAAGCGAACCAGCCAAGCATGAGCGGCATGTAAATGCTCATCATTTTTGTCATCTGGGCGCTTTGATCATTGGGATTGGTCGAAGCGGGCATGGTCAATTTGGATTGAATATAAGTGGTTAACGCCACGATGATCGCAAGGGTCGGCAATGCAAAACCGAGGACCTGAATCGATTCGGGACGTCCAAGATCCATCCACAAGAATTTGCTATTGAGAGGGATGATGCCTTCCACATTCTGGAAGGGATAGATCGTGCGGGCAAGCTTCAGCATGTCATACGGTGTGGCTGAAAGCGCGCGTATAATGCTTTGGTATAAACCAATAATGATCGGAAATTGAACGAGAGTCGGCAGACAGGAGGCGAATGGGTTGATGCCGCGTTCCTTATAAATGCGCATTTGTTCCTGTGCGATCTTTTCCTTATCCTTCGCGTATTTCTTTTGGATATCCTGCCATTCCTTATCATTCTGCAGTTCCTGCATGGCTTGTGCGCCCTTAACCTGCGAGGCGTTCAAGGGCCAGGTAATCAATTTGATAAGGATGGTAAATAAAATGATCGCCAAACCGAACATATGCGGACCATGCCCCAAGAAGTCATAGATCCATAATAAAAGGTTGGTCATCGGTTGGATAATAATAGTTTCCCACATGGGTCAGGTTCCTTATTTCTCGGGTACGAAGGTCCAGGCTTGCTTGCCCGCCGCATCGTAGGCGGCGAGGACGAAATCAGCCTGGTAGGGCGCGACGAGAATCAAATCACCCGAAACAACGGGTGTGGTGTAAATTTTACCGCCGACTGTTTTTTCCCAGACGGTCTTCCCATCTCGATCCAAAGCGACGAGAGTGCCCGCTTCGGTCGCAACGTAAAGCTGGTCGCCCGCCATAAGCAGACTCGCCACAATGGGTCCATCCGGTTGCACGGTGTCCCAATTTTGGTTTCCACTGGCAAGGTCTAATGAATAAACTTTACCGCTCAAATCAGCATAATAAAGGGTTTGACCGTCAAGCAAAGGCGAGCCCCAAATCCAGCTATCGGTTTTGGCAATGACTTTATGCCCGCCATTGGATTTGATGTATTCAATGGTGGAGGCAAACGAGCCGACATAAACACCATCGCTTCCAACTACGGGACTGCCGGGAGCCGCTCCGCCCAGGTCAATGCTTTGATCTGAACCGACATTGGCTGGATCAATGATATGGAATTGATGGTCAAGCGATGCGATGTAAAGAAGCGAACCATCTGTAGATGGAGCAGACCATAATGCGCCGCCTAATTCAATGGGATCAGCAGACTCTTTGCCATTCATATCAAGAACATACAGAAAACCATCTGTGTTAGGAGCGTAGATCGTATCATTCACAACAAGCGGAGAAGCCAGCCACGCGCCTTTATTTTCATTGAAAGACTTGGCCCATTTCTCTTTCCCCGTTGCAGGGTCAAGACTTATAAATGGATGTTCCGTTCCGGTGCTTCCAATCAATAGTTGGCCATTGGACGTGAGAACAGGGTTTGCATAAAACAATAACTTGCCATCGGCTTCAGCAGGGTAACGCCATACTTCTTCGCCGCTTTCCAAATCCACGGCATAAACAAAAGAGCCGGCGGCAAGATAGGCATGTTCAGCGTCTGTAGCGAGACCGGGCCAGTTGTTTGCCAAAGGCTGCCCACTACAAGCGCTAAGGAAAATTACGCCGAGGGCGAGCAGAATAAATAACATCAATCTTTTTGTATTCAAGTCGGTACTACTCCTAATTAATCGTAACGCCTCGTTGGCTGTTACGAGGATATTGCTAGGGCACGGGGTCGTATCCGCCCGGGTTGAACGGATTACAACGCAAAACGCGCCAAACCGCCATAAACGAACCTCTTAATGCGCCGTGTTTATAAACTGCCTGGTAACCATAATGAGAACAGGATGGATAAAAACGGCATGTATTTGCAGGCAAGCCCGGTGAAACTACCATTTGATACAAACGGATCAAAGCCAGCATAGCGATACGCGGCCAGTTAGCCAAGCTGCGCGGCATATCCCGCAATTGCGGCTCATGAGAATAATCGTGTAGATGGAATTGATTTTCAGGATTCATCCGCAGCGAGGATTTTAGCGCGTCGAAGAAGATTGATCAGAGCCGAGCGGGTATCTGCTAAAGTGGCAGTCACAAGCGCGGGTCTGGCGATCAGGATCAGGTCCCAGCCAGAGGCGAGTGAGATAAGCAATGGCCGCATGGCTTCGCGTAAAAGTCGCTTGGCGCGGTTGCGGTGGACAGCCGTCCCGCTTGTTTTGCCTGCGGCAACACCCACGCGTACATGCTGGGTTGAAGTCTCATTGGCTTGTGCCACCAGCACGACAAGCGGATGGGCATAGGACTTACCAATTCGCCGCACCCGCTTGAAATCTTCGGATCGAGTCAACCGAAATTTTCTCTGCACCTGCGCCTCAGTAAGATACCCGTTCTTAAAAATATCCTACCAGCGAGTCTTCTTGACGTGCTCGTTGGACTTAACCGTGAGTCTAGTGCGGCCGCGCAAACGGCGGCGTTTTAGTACATTACGACCATCAGCCGTGGACATGCGTTTTCGGAAACCATGTACGCGTACGCGGCGGCGAATCTTGGGCTGGTATGTTCTTTTCGGCATTCGAAATACTTCCTTGTTTAAATGATGATTGCAACCCCCAGAGCAGGGAGTTAGCTGTCAGTTAGCGGCGCAAAATTATACCCCAATCGCTCTGATTCGGTCAATTTGGATTCGATACCTCATTAAAGTACTTATTCCATATTCTTTTCCGTGATTCTTCGGGGATAAATGAAGATTCAAATGCGTAGCGATTGCATACGGAAATTTCATCCATGCTCATTCCCAAAATTTCATGCGCAATCCGATATTCATTATTGACGTTTGTTTCCAAAACTTCAGGATCATCAGAATTAATGGTTACACGCACGCCAAGATCAAATAATTTTTTGAGCGGATGCGACTCAATCGCCGGCACGGAATTGGTCAGATAGTTGCTCCATGGGTTGATCTCCAGTGTAATGCCACGTTCCTTGACCAATTCAACAGCGTTCATGTCTTCAATTATATGGATGCCATGCCCAATGCGGTCAGGCTGAAAGGCGTGGATCGTATCCATCACGGCGGAAGCAGGTGTATCCTCACCCGAATGAACTGTGATTCTCAAGCCGGCATCCTTTGCCTTCAACATTGGCTTTACAAAATTACCCACTGGATAAAGCAGTTCTCCGTCTGCAAGGTCAACGCCCTGGATCTGCTTTTTATGGCGAATCGCCCAATCCACTGTTTTGACACAGGACTCCGCGCCCATGCCACGCGAGGTGATGGCAATGATACCTATCCCCATATCGAACTTCCCCTCCGCGCGTTCCTTGGCTCGCAAGAGACCATCCAAACAAGCATCCCAATTCAAATCATGTCCGTGAAAAGCCCAGTCTGGCGAAAAGCGGACTTCAAACAACTTAATATTCTGTTTTGCACAATCTTCAAACAATTCCCAGGCAATCCGCTCGAAGACAGCTGGCGAAGTAATGCTGTTCTGAAAAATCTCAAAGGCATCCAGCACGGCTTGCAGGTCACGCAACTGGTCATAGACTTTGACGTATTTCTCCAATGCACCGGCTTCATACGCAGGCAGTTTCAAATCGTACTCACGCGCAATGTCAATAATGGTCTGCGTGCGGATCGCGCCTTCGAGATGGCAGTGAATTTCAGTTTTGGGAATGTCGTTGTATTTTGGGTCAAAATTTTTCATGGGACACCGAATTGTTATTAATTGACTAATTTTATACACAGGTCACGTTTAAAACGTGACCTGCTACACGGCCAACTTCAACACCATTTGCAGCAAAACATTAGCGCCGCTGACGCAATCCACCCATTTTGTAAATTCGCGTAGTGCGTGGCTGGCGCCATCCGCCGACTACAATTTTAGACCTCCGAGTTTTTTGAAAACTCGGAGGTCTGTTTCACCATCTTTCGTAGGGCTGTATGCTTCGGAGTCTCATCAATACTCGATAATGTTTGACATTGAAGGTCCCAAGTTCGGCGTTAATGCCAACTGCGGTTTCAGCAATCAAAGCGTCCAGCAAACCGATGTTGTCACTTAAGTGGTGGGCAGAAAAACTTGCCAATGCTCGATTGCAATCATCCTCATCGGGCCAATAAAGTTGATATTCTGACAAGGCTTTTTCTAATTGCTTTTGTTCTTTGGTATTTAGGCAGCTTTGGATTAATTCCATCGCCACTAGCCCAGGCACGCCAATTTCCTGCGCCGACCTCAGCCATTCTTTGGCAGGTTCATAACCACGCAATATATCTATCATCACGTCAGTGTCGAGCAATATCATTGGGCGCGTCTCCGAATTTGCGCCTGGGTGCGGAGTTTGCGAGCATATTCCAGGCTATCTCCAATATCTTTCCTCTTTGCCCATAGTCCAACCACACCTGAGTTCAGCAAATCTTTTCCTGTCATAGGTTTATGGATTTGCCTCACTCTTTCAATCAAGCGAGCGGCAAGCAAAAGTTGCTCGTTGGGAGTCAAGCGGTCTGCTTGTTTTAGTAATCTTGCAAAAGTATCAAGAGTCATTTTATTCTCGCTTTCTTTTAGTCCTGACTATTTTTCCCTTGATTATAAATCCAATTTAGACGTCATATTAAAACGTAGCCTACGCCGCCAACTTTAACACAGTCTGCAGCAAAACATTCGCGCCGTTGATGCAATCTTCCCATTTGGTAAATTCGCGCGGAGCATGGCTGGCGCCATCCACAGATGGAACGAAGATCATGCCCACGGGACACATATCCACAAGAGATTGCCCATCGTGACCTGCGCCCGATGTAAGCGCAATATGTGTCAGCCTCAAATCATCACATGCGCCTGCATAGGCTAGTTGAACTTTATCGCTCATCATGCTGGGCGAATGCTTACCCAAAAATTCAACATTCAATTCCAGGCCAAAATGCCCCGCTTCCCTGCGTGCCAATTCAAGCAAGGCTATATCAAGCCGCTTGAACTCCTCTTCATCAGGCGAGCGAAATTCAAGCAAAACATCCACACGCGCTGGGACGATGTTGAATGCGCCAGGAGCAAAATCCATTTTGCCAACGTTCACCACGCAATTCGGAAAATCCTTCAACACCATTTCACGCGCCGCAAGCGTAAATGCGCTCGCGCCCAACGAAGCATCGAGTCTATCGTCCATTGTGGTTGAGCCGGCATGGTCTGCCCTGCCGATGAATGCCAAACGATAAGACCAGATGCCAACGATGGCGGATACAATTCCAATATCCATTCCCGCGCGTTCGAGTCTTTTGCCTTGTTCAATGTGCAATTCAAGATAACCCGCCAGGGAATCCTTCGGGCGCACCGCGCTCAACATGCTTTGATCGGATAATCCCGCCCGCTTCATTCCCTCAACTAATTTGTCGCGTCCCCCACGCGGAGAATCCAGATCTTGTTGACTGAGATGACCAGCCAGCGCCGCACTCCCAAGCAAACCGACTAAAGTACCTTCTTCATCTGTGAAGTCAATCGCTTCGAGATTTACACTTCGACTCAGCTCAGTGCGGGACTTCAAGTTGATCCCGCTTTCTTTGACAGTTTTCAACACTTCAAGAGCCGCCATTACGCCGAGCGCGCCATCGAAGCGGCCACCGTTGGGGACGGAGTCTAGATGTGAACCAAGTAAAAGAGTCTGGTCACCCCGTACGGGGATTTTGCGATGCCCATCATCAGGAGCAGATGAAGAAAGAAATGCAGAATAATTTCCAGCCCCATCCGTACGAAATTCCAAGCCGGATTTTTCAATCTCTTCTTTGAACCATTTGCGCGCGGCGAGATGCGTCTCGCTGAATGTGACACGGTCTACGCCGCCATCGCTTGTCGCACCTATCAATGCCAGTTGATTAAACGCAGCAAGCATACGGTCGGGATTGACGCGCAAGGATGAGAATGATCTAGTTATGTGATGAGTCTCCAGTCCCCCAATCATAAACCAAAAATGGAGTCGATTGAACCTCGACTCCATTTTTGGCGCTTTGATGTTACTTGGTCTTGATAGTAATGGACTTGGGGCGAATTTCTTCCGCTTTGGGAAGTGTGATGGTAAGGATCCCGTTCTCGAACTCGGCTTTGGCCTTGTCAGTGATCACATCCGTAGGCAGGGCAATCGTGCGTTCGAAAACACCCCAGCGCTGCTCGCGAAGGTGATATGCCTTCTCCTTTACATCTTCCTTTTCCTTGACTTCGCCCTTGATGGTGAGCACTTCGCCGGTAACGTTGATTTGAACATCATCGGTTTTGACGCCGGGAATGGCGGCTTTCACCACGATCTCGTTATCGGTCTGGTACATATCCACAGTGGGCATGGACCATTGACCGTTGCCCAGGCGGAGCGGCCGCGTAAAGGCGTCGTCGAACAGGTGATCCATGGCTTCGCGCAAGGTCATCATCTCACGAGCAGGCTCCCAACGAATTAAGTTTGACATAGGTACCTCCTTTAGGTTTGGTTGATTTGGACTTACACGCTTAATTTAAAACGCCTGCGTTAAAAAAGCGCAAGCGTTTTATATTCATTTTGTTAGAAATTTTTATTATTCTTTTGCGCGTTTGAAATCCACAAAGCGATAACCAACCCCGCGTTCAGTCAGGATGTACTTGGGGTCGGCTGGTTCCTTCTCCAGTTTCTGGCGCAGGTAATTAATGTAGAGACGGACGTAATGCGGCTCGTCGCGATATTCGTACCCCCAAACTTTTTGGAGCAGCTGGTCATGTGAAACGACCCAACCTGCATTTTGTACCAGGTGGAAGAGCAGGCGGTATTCAGTTGGGCGTAATTTGACAAGTTTGCCTTCGAGCCAAATTTCGCGGCGGTCAAAATCAATTTTGAGGCGTTTATCAATTTCAAGCAAACCGTGCATCGAGCCGCTGACTCCCTCGGTGCGGCGCAGGACAGCTTTGATACGGCTGACGAGCTCGCGCGGGCTGAATGGCTTGGTAATGTAATCATCCGCCCCGTGTTCAAGTCCGCGCACCCGGTCATCTTCCTCGCCTTTGGCGGTCAGCATGATGACAGGCACATTGCTGAACTCACGCACGGTTTCGAGTACTTCGAAACCATCCAAATCAGGCATCATCACGTCCAGCAGGATGAGGTCTGGTGTGACATCACGCATTTTTTGAATGGCTTGCTTGCCATTAAACGCTTCGCTGACCTGAAATCCGTCATGTTCCAGGTTCATCCGAATGAAGCGTATCATGCGCTCTTCATCATCCACTACGAGAATGCGGCGGCGTTCCAAAGAATCAGGCATATTACTCCCTTACGAATCCAATGATCTTTTCTTCTTCTGCATTTTCCAGGATCTCAATAAAGTTTATCTTATTGATGGGCCAGATCACCTTGACGACATTGCTTTCAATATAATGCAGATCCTTGCCATCCTTTTGGCGCGGATTCATAACGACGATGAAATTGTCCGTAGGTTTGGGCAGTTCAGCCAATTCTCCTGCCACCGAGGCTTCGCCCGAAATGTGTAAAATAATCGAATAGGTCATGTTCTGCTCACTTTCCTTGTTAATTTTTTACCATGATTTGTATTTTCATTTTTCCGAGCGCAACAATATCGCGATGATGGATGATTTGCTCAACATTTGGGGAAAGCCGCATGCCATTCCAGTACGTGCCGTTGGATGAACCAAGGTCCATTAAGATAATGCGGTCGCCATCTCTTTTGATGACTGCGTGCATGCGCGATACGCCAGCGTCATAGCCTTGATAAGGCGAAAAGTCGATGTCTGGTCGGATGGACTGGCCTTTGCTGATGCGTCCCATCGTAAATTCATTTCGCTGTGATAGCGGAAAAATCTGCCCTGTATCAACCAGGTGAAGACTCCCCCAGGGTTCTCCGCTGCTAAACTTCTGAAATGGATCATCAGAGGGTTTATTAGAGACTGATTGATTTTTTTCTGGGTCGACCAATTGCTCTATCAATGAATGATTATCGGCAAAACTTGCGCCACACTCTGCGCAAAACATAGCTCCTGTCAGATTATCATGTTGGCAGATGGAACAAACGATCATTCTGCCTTCTCCTGATCCCCGCTTAATAATAATGCCCGGGTACTATATTTTATATCCTTGTGGCCTGCAAGACTCCAGGCATGTTTTGTTTCCAAATGTTTGGCTTCGAACAATGCGGTCTTTGACAGGGAATGTTCACCCTGCGATAACAGGTGCGTGGCAAGATTTTGCAGGTAACGCGCCGCCGTATCAAATTGGTCTGCTTCCGCCGCCGCCTGGGCACGTTCCTGCATACGATATAAATTGAGATGCGATAGGGCATTCAAGATTCGAGAGGGAGCCTCTTCCTTCGATGGGTTTTGTTTAATATCGAGGGTCAGTTTTAAACGAACTGGAGGAACGGGTCTGGGTCTGGCCACGATTGAGGTTTTTAATGAACCATCGAGTAATGTCAGCACATCTCCATCCAGCGCCTGTGGGCTGACAAGAAATTCAAATAATATATGCAATGCTGTATCTTGTAAAATAGGTCCGAGGTGGATGGGAGATTCGACCTCAATGAACCCGCCTTCAGGTTGCAGTCGAAATCCATAATTTATCCTGATATGTTCCTGCCGCTTATATTCAAGGAGAACCTCGTCTGCAAAAGATTTGGCCAGCGCCTTAAATTTGTCTGTCAGCAGTCGCTCAATATCGCTTGGTTTTGAGATGTAAGCCGACGAACCGCCTGTTTTCCCTGCAAGTGCATCCAAAAAGATGTCATTCCACTCATGTCCAATACCCATGGCGGTGATGCCAATATGTTGAGCAGCGGCATCTTCGGCAAGTTTCAAGCATGCCTTTTCATCACCATAAGTCTGTCCATCCGTTAGTAAAATAATATGGTTAACCCGCGAGGGATCCAAAGTGCGGCGGATTTCTTTAATCCCCGCCTGCAACCCTTTATAGATCTCGGTCGCGCCAGAAGCCTGCATCATTTGAATGCTCTCTTCGTGTTTCTTTTTTCCGAGATTGAGCGCCGCGGGGACAATCACTTCAGCACGATCACTAAAAGCCACCACACTCAATACATCTTCCTGGCGCAAATTGCGCAACAAATGAATGGCCGTGGCTTTTACAAAATCGAGTTTGTCTCCCTGCATGGATGTGGAACGATCCAAAATTAGGCAGATATTAAGGGGGGCGGAGGGAAGCTTTTCCTTTTGGTCACGCGGGCCAACCTCAAGAAGGGCGTAAACCAATTGCGGTTCATCCAGCTGCACAAGGTTGGTGCGGCTGAAACTTACTTCATGTTTTATGACGCCGCTCTCTTCAATTTCAGGCGGCAGGGTTGCATCGTATAAATTACGACGCTTTGGGTTTGAGAGCACTTCATAGGCCAGCTGAATTTCAAGAAATAGCTCGGTTTCACCGGGGGCTACATTCCTATCTGGGTGCAGGCGCTGCGCCGAATCAAGGTAAGCGCGTTTAATATCCGCCTGGGGTGCATCACGGAAGACACCCAAAATTTCGTAATAATCGGGCTTACGAGACGGCATGATTATCCAATCAACTGTGCGAGGATGACTGATATATTATCGGGTCCACCGGCTGCGTTGGCGGCTTCAACCAAATTACCACACGCGCGATGCAAGGTCGGCGCCTGGCTGATGATGCGGAAGATGTCGCTCTCGCTGATCACACCCCAAAGACCATCACTACAGATCATCAAATAGCCGTTATTCGGAAATGGAACGGTAAATATATCAGCTTCCAGAGATTCTCCCTGACCCAAGGCGCGGATCAAAACATTGCGATGAGGAAAGTTTTCGGCTTCATACTTGTTGAGATGTCCGAGCTCCTCCAGTCGCTTGACCAGTGAATGGTCGCGAGTGATCGGCACAATACTTCCATCCGGGTGAATGGAATAAGCGCGGCTGTCGCCTACATGTGCAATGGTCATCTGTTGTCCCAACACTAGAGCGGCCGTCAGGGTCGTGCCGCTGCCTGGCGCTTCGCGCTGAACGTATTGATGAGCCTCCATAACGGAAGACTCCATCACTTCCTGCAAAGAAATCTGAAGGCTCTGGGTGGGCAGGTTATATAAATAGGAATGAAATCTTTTAGTGATATTACCGGCCATGATTCGAATGGCGGCATTGCTGGCCACTTCTCCGAACTGATGCCCCCCCATTCCATCTGCCACAATATATAATCCGAAGGGAACATTATCGGCGCTTCCTGAGACCGTGGATGTCAGCGCAAGCACGCTATCTTCATTATGTTCACGCTGTTTCCCAACAGACTGCCCCACAGCAGCAACCAGTTGTTTAACCTCATAGGTAAAATTCTGGTTTGTGATAATGGCATTGATCTGATGATCTGAAAGCGGGGCAGTGATGACCGCATTGGACTGTTTCTGTTTTGCGGGTTCTTCCTTTGAACCAATTAGTTTTCGAAAAAAATCAGCCACGTGAACTCCTTTTATGCGGACAGAGCATACACATTATGATCTGTTGAACCGAAATAAACCATATCGTCAAGTACGATGGGCGAACCAGTGATGGCAGCCTGGGATCCAAATTTCCAGCGTAACCGGCCAGTGCGATATTCAAGACAATACATACTGCCATCCACAGACCCACAATAAATGGAGTCCTTATAAACGACCGGCGAACTGCTCACCTGATTATCTGTGCGGAAACGCCAAACCTCCCGGGCGGTGCGTAGATCCACACAATAAATAAACCCGTCTGCTGCGCCGATAAAAATTAAATCCTCCGCGATCGCAGGTGAGGAGACTGAACCTTTACCCAGGCGGAATTTCCAGATTGCCCAGCCATTCTTGGCATCCAACGCAAAGAGCGTTCCATCCAACGAGGCAGAATAAACAGCCTGCCCTTTATGGATTGGGGAGGATGTGATCGAACGTTTTGCCTGAAAACGCCATTTCATCTCGCCCCGAAAATCAATGGCATACATGGCGCCGCTTTCTGTTCCAAAATAAATCATTTCATTTGCGACCAGCGGCGTCGAGTGGATCGGTGCATCTGTGGAAAATTTCCAGATTGCCCGGCCTGAATTAACATTCACAGCATGCAGATCTTGATCATCCGATCCGAAAAAAATATGCCCATCCGAAAATCGGGGTGATGAGTAAATTTTTCCTTCTGAAAAATAAGTCCACACCACTTTACCGGTACGCGCACCGACGACATGCAAACGCCGGTCTTCTGAACAGAAAAATATATTGCCGTCATAAACCAACGGACGGGAGACGATGCCGCCATCCGTCGGATATTTCCACTGGAATTGTCCATCAGCCGCATTCAAGGCATACAGGTTATTGTCATAACACCCAATAAACAAACTGCCCTGATACAATAATGGTGTGCCGCGTATCTCATCCTCACATTTAAATGTCCACAACGGCTTAATTTCCCCAGTCGAGACAGGCAACCCGGAGGTTATGCTAGAGGCGAGCGCCCCGGTTTTACGCGCAACTTTCATCAGTGCGCCTTTCATGGCCGACGCGCTGGGAAATCGATCGGCGGGGTCATATTGCAATGCCTTGTCCACGACGGCCTCAAATTCCACTGAAATATTGGAATTGATGCGTCGCACAGGGCGTTCTCCAAAGGAGAAAGGCGGCTCAAGACGCGGGTCGCGGTGTGTCACTGCATGGTGTAATGTCGCGCCCATCGAATAAATATCCGCGAGCGGGGTGGCTTCACCACGATACTGTTCAGGAGGAGAGTATCCTTCCGTGCCGATCATGGTCCCTTTTTGCCCGGATTGGAAAGTCTTGGCGATGCCAAAATCCACAAGCACCACATCCCCATTATGATTGATCATCACATTGGACGGCTTCATATCGCGGAAAATAATCGGGTCGGGTTTATGCCCGTGAAGATACGCCAGCACGTCACAAAGCTCAATCGCCCAACGGATCACCTGGTCTTCGGGTAAAAATCCATTCGCCTCGCTTATCACAGTTTCAAGATCTTTCCCATGAATAAACTCCAAAACGAGATAAGAACGATCGTTTTGTGTAAAATAATCGTAAATGCGAGGAATGGCCGGATGATTGAGCGTGGCAAGCATGTTGGCCTCACGTTCAAAATTTTGCACAATGGTCTTACGCACCAACGCATCCGGAACACGATTGATCATTTCCTTCACCGCCACCAACTTGACGACATTTGGAAAATGCAAGTCGCGGGCGCGATAGACAGACCCCATGCCGCCAACACCGATGACATCCTGAATGATGTATCGGTCCACTAGCGTTACACCAGATTGCAATTGCTGGCGTTGGGGTGCTTGATCTTCTGATCCTGAATCAATGGGCGATGTAATATTTTTTGTTTCCAGAGAAAGCTCCTGCTTATGTGTTGCTGGATGTGAATTATAGTGTGCTGTGAGGGGAATTGCAAATGCCAGCCAATTGAAATTTTGTCGGCAAACAGACTTGCACGAAACACCTTTCTACGGCACAATGCACAACGGTGAAAATTCTAGCAGTAAGCGACCAGATCGTTGAGCGCATATACACCCTTGTGCCAAACCGACATTTTCAAGGAATAGAGATCATCCTGGGATGCGGTGATTTACCTTATTCATTTCTGGAATATCTCGTTACAATGTTAAATATGCCGATGTACTACGTGCCAGGCAACCACGACCCTCAATTTCTCTTGACGAATAAGAACTCAATGGCCGAAGGCGGCTCCAACCTGGACCTGAAAACTGCGTGCCACAAAAATGTTTTGATCAGCGGCTTTGGCGGCAGTCACCGTTACCGGCCGGACGGGATCAACCAATACACCCAGTCTGAAGCCTACCTGCGAGCCTTTCGTATGCTTCCTACATTACTGCTGAACCGCATCAAACACGGCCGCGCAATGGACATTCTGATCAGCCATTCGCCGCCTTTCGGAATCCATGATGACCTGGACACAGCGCATAACGGCTTGAAAGCCCTGCACTGGCTCATCCGCATTACCCAACCGCGCTTCCATTTTCATGGTCATACTCATTTTTACAAAAACAACCTGGAAGCCCAGGAGAGCATGGTTGGCAGAACGAAAGTTATAAATGTTTATCCTTACAAAATACTGGAAGTGTAAATTATCAATAGATCACCATTCTGGAGTCCATCAGCAAGCTGATTGCTAACGCATATTTCAGGCGGCAAGCCGCCTGATTCCAGAGTTTTCCGCGAAGTACTGATGATTGGAACAATTAATAACGGAAGAGAGAGTTGGAAATGTCAGACGAACTTAATGTACGCGCACGCGCAGACTTTAGCAGGGCGCGTTTTAAATCCTTCCTCAACCAGGTGTTCTCTGTGATTGCGGGCAAGCACACCACCACTTTGCTGTCTTACGACGAGATTAAGGAAAAACTACGCATTGGCGGGCCCATTTATCGTGGAGTAAAAACCGTCCATGTGAATCAGGTTGCGGGAAGTCTGAACCGCTATCATGAATTTGACCGCGCCTTCCTCCCCAGGGAAGATCAACTGGCCAGCCGCTGGCAAAAAGTCGACCGTGCCTTTTATCAGGACATTAATCTCCCGCCTGTGGTACTTTATAAAGTTGGCGATGTATATTTCGTTGTGGATGGTCATCACCGTGTTTCTGTAGCGCGCGAGCAGGGACAGGAGTTCATAGATGCAGAAGTGCGCGAATGTGCCACACGCGTGAACATCACAGCGGATATCAAACCCGAAGATCTTGAGATCCTCGGCACAAAAGTTCACTTTCTCGAACGCACAGCTTTGGATAATATCCGCCCGCAAGCCAATATCAAATTAACTATTCCCGATGGCTTTGAACGAATGTTAGAGCATATTGCTGTGCATCTTTACTTTATGGGGTTGGATCTCAAACGGGATATTACGGAAGAAGAAGCCATAGCGCACTGGTATGATACGGTTTACATGCCCATTATTGAGGTCATCCGCGAGAGCGGCATTTTGAACGATTTTCCTCGTAAGACCGAAGGCGATCTATATTTGTGGACACTTGACCACCAACATTATTTATCAAAAGAAGAGGGTCAACCGCTTCAACCTCCAGAGGCCGCCGCAAAAAAATTCATCGAAGAAAATGAGTAAATTCATGACTAACTTTCACCCGCTCGCGGGAGTCTATGCCGCGGCAGTAACTCCGATAAAACCCGACTCAACACTGGACCTCGAATCTGTTCCCACGTTTTTACGTTTTCTGGCCGCACGCGGAAGTCACGGCGCATTGCTCTTCGGCACCACGGGCGAGGGACCCTCCTTCTCGCCCAAAGAACGCGAGACATTGATGCGCTCCGCCCGCGTGTATCGCCAACAATTGCCAGGGTTTAAATTACTGGCTGGCACAGGCACACCCAGCCTTTCCGAAACCATTGAATTAACCAAGCTCGCCTTCGACCTTGGTTACGATGGCGTTGTTGTCCTGCCTCCATATTATTTCCGCAAAGCAACCGATGAAGGTTTATTCAATTGGTTTAGTGAATTGATAACGAAAGCCGTGCCAGCCAATAAATATTTACTTGGCTATCACATCCCGGTCATGACAGGCATTGGCTTCTCCTTGGATTTGCTCGCCCAATTGAAAGATGCTTTCCCTACTCAATTCGCGGGCATCAAAGATTCATCACACGATGAAAACTTTGCAGTTGAACTTGGCAAACGCTTCGGCAAAGACCTGCTCGTACTCAACGGCACGGACTCACATTTTCACCACGCCTTGAAAAATCATGCACAGGGGGCCATCACTGCCCCTGCAAATTTAATCTCGGAAGATTTGCGCGAAATATGGGATTTGTATCAGGAAGGCAAGGACCCCTCTGAAATTCAGGCGAAGGTTACCGAGCAAAGACACCTGTTGGAAAAATACTCGCCGATTGCCCCAATTTTGAAAGCTCTGTTGCATAAAATCCATGACCAGCCGCGCTGGACAGTCAAACCGCCGCTGGAAGAGATGGACGATGCTTTAGTGGAGCAGGCAATAAAAGAGCTTAACCGGTGAGACCCTAAACTTGAACAAACCGAAAAAGATTCACCGCTAAAAAACTATTGAGCTTCCAAAAATTCCCGCACTTTCTCAAGAAACTCACGAGCCTGTGAAATCCATTCTTTCACTTCATCATCTTCAAACTCAGTTCGAATCGCATAATCGCCTACGAGACGGCTATTGAATGTTGCGATCAACCAGTAGTAATACTTTTGTTCAAAAAGCCCCGTCTTAATGTAATGCTCTGAAAATGACCTGTGCACGCCAACGTGCTTCTTGAATTCCAGTTCTTTTTCAGCAAGCAGGGCTTCGGCAGTGTAAAACATGGCATAGTAAGCGCGGCCCGCTGAAAAATCCCTGTAGCCGTCACGCAATAAAGTTTCAGCTGCGCCAATTGCCTGCTCCGCTTTTTCAAGAAGAAAACCAGTGTTGGTTTTCATACGGCAATGCTTTCTGCGCGAATATTCATCAAGAGGGGCAGGTTGTCGTGCTTCCATTCCCGCTCACGGGAAAATACCACACTGACCGTTTCACCGTAATCCAGCGATAACTTTCCAACCAATTCGCCTGTGCGCCGCAATTCCGCGCCGTATTTTTTGAAATCTGAAAGAACGATCAAGACATCCACATCGGAATCTGCATCATAATCGCCGCGCGCGCGCGACCCAAACAAATATGCAGACTTGAATTGTCTGCCATATATTTGTTTAAGTCCTGTCTTTAATTCTTTTAACAACTGTTTGATTCCATCAGACATAGTAAAGTATCCTGCCTTTATCTTACCCTATTTTATAACCAAACGCATATTATGAATTTCTCTACTTATCAAATGTCATTGCGAGGCGGTCTTCCCTGCATCGAACGCAGGACGGTGTGCCGAAGCAATCTCCCGTTTTACGAGATATTTCAACTCAAAAGGAGATTGCCGCGCCGCCAAAGAGCAAGAGCGGCGGCTCGCAACGACATCAATTTACGAGCAGCAGGACTTCCATTTTGCTCAAGCATCAACTGCGCGTCATTCAACGCTTCACACGAACGTTCAAGGCGGTAATGAATCAACGCGCGCTTGTCGTAGGAAGCTCTACCCAACAACGACCCCCTCGCGCTTCACGCCGCGATAAAAAGGCGAAGCAGCCAGCCGCTTTAATTCATTCTTCTCCGCCGGAACCACAGAAATAACCTTTCCGGCATCCAGCCCCACTTCCCACGCCACGCCAAAGGCAAGGTTCATCATCGCGCTGTCGAGCGAGGGCAGGATCACCAACAGGTCAATATCCGATTCTTTGGTCGCATCCCCGCGTGCCTGGGAACCAAACATAATAACATCTACAGGCTGACCTACTTCCTCAATAAGTCTCCTGCGAAATTCTCTGGCGAGTTTAAGAGCGCGCATACGGGGGCGTAATGTCTTCGTATCCAGATTATAAACCGATTGCGTGGAATTCGCGGACCGTGTCCCTTCTTTTTTCATCAGGTAAAATACATCCATGACAAATTGGCGACTCCTTTACACACCTCCTGCGCGCGGCGCGTGGAATATGGCAGTGGACGAATCCATCCTTGAGCATATTCATCGCGGCGAATCACAGCCTACATTGCGTTTGTTTGCATGGAATCCACCATGCTTATCTTTGGGGCACGCGCAGTCTTTTTCAGATGTGGACATGGACCGAGTCAAAAAACATGGCTGGGAAGTTGTCCGCCGCGTCACTGGCGGACGGGCGATCCTGCACACCGATGAATTAACTTATTCGGTAACAGGCAGCACGGATGAACCTGTTTTAGCGGGCGGCGTTTTGGAATCTTATAACCGTCTCGCACAGGCTTTGTTATTTGCAATCCGCGAATTGGGATTGACTGTTGAAATAAAAAAAGATGGATCTCGATACACCCTTCGCACACCTGCCCTGGCGGGCGGTGCCAGGGAAGAACAAGAACGCTCAGGGCTACCCTTCGACACGCTCAGGACATCACTCGACCGCCAAACTGCACTATCTATAAATCCTATTTGCTTTGAAGTGCCATCCACATACGAGATCACAGTGGACGGAAAAAAGTTAATTGGCTCGGCGCAGGCACGCAAGAAAGAAGGCGTGTTGCAGCACGGCTCGCTTCCGCTTAAAGGTGACTTGGCGCGAATTTGTCAGGCTTTGGTATTCAAGGACGAAGCCGCGAGAGAGAATGCGGCGCGAAGATTACTGACGCGTGCGGCGACCGTCGAATCCGTTCTCGGCGTGGAAATTGCCTGGGAAACAGCAGCCCAAGCTTTCGTTAAAGGATTTGAAGCGCAGTTGGGAATCTACTTTCAGCGCGGCGAAATGTCCCGATCCGAATCCGAAAGAGCTGAAGAATTAGTCAAAGAAAAATATGCAAACCCGGCATGGACGGAGCGAATTTGAAAAATTTTCTGATTTACGGCTCGTACGGTTATACGGGACAGTTGATCGTTGAGCAGGCGGTCAAAGAGGGATTGAAGCCTCTGCTCGCGGGGCGGGATGAAAAACAGTTGCGCGCACAAGCCGAAAAATTTGGCTTGGAATATCGCGCCTTTTCAATGGATGATACCGCCGCGCTCGACTCGGCTTTGCTAAAAGTGGATGCAGTTTTACATTGTGCGGGCCCGTTCGTGTTGACGTTTCGTCAAATGGCGGAAGCGTGCATCCGCACCAAGCGGCATTACGTTGATATCAGCGGCGAGATCGAAGGCTTTGAAGCTCTTGTTGCGATGGATGAAGAAGCGAAACGCGCAGGCATTATGCTGCTGCCAGGCGGCGGCTTCGATGTGGTGCCATCGGATTGTTTGATCGCGCATGTTGCGGGAAAACTTGCAGGCGCAACTCACGTCGAACTTTATATAAAAAGCATCGGCAGCGGCGTCTCACGCGGCACGGCGCGTTCTGGAATTGAAAATAGTCATAGAGCAGGGCGCATCCGCCGTGAGGGAAAGATCGTCAGCGTGCCGAATGTTTGGGGCAGCAAAAACATAGACTTTGGACGCGGACCCACACGCGTAATTTCAGTGGGCTGGGGAGATGTCAGCACGGCATATCACAGCACGGGCATTCCAAATGTGACCGTCTACATGGGTCTCCCCGCCGCGATGATCACCATGATGCGTGTAACGCGTTATGTTGGTTTTTTACTTTACACCCGCACCGCAAAAAATTTCATCAAGTGGTTCATCGGAAAATTCCTCGCGCCCGGTCCTTCACGCAAACAAAATGAATATGGATTCGCTTTATTGATCGCCGAAGTGAGCGATGGCAAACAAACTGTCCGCGCGAAATTAAAAACTCCCGAAGCGTATCACCTGACCGCGCTCACGTCTGTAGAGGTGATAAAGCACATCCTTTCATCAGATTATAAAACTGGTTTTCAAACCCCAAGTAAAGTCTACGGCGCGGATTTTATTCTGCAATTCGCGGGCGTGACAAGGGAAGGTCTATAAGTTTTACAGCCACCCGACATTTTCGAATCAACTGGTGGTCTCGCCGCCTGCACTGCATTAGATCTGCCATGACGAACTGTGCCATGGAACGCAGTGTGGTGAAAGTGTACGGCGGGAAAGCATTGCCTACTCGACCAACGGATTGCTCTTCATATCCAGAAAATTTTTCAACAGCGCTTTTCCGTGTTCGGTGAGAATGGACTCGGGATGGAATTGCACGCCATAAGTTGGATGCTGACGGTGCTTGAGCCCCATGATTTCACCTTCGGCGGTTTGCGCAACGATCTCAAGTTCAGCAGGGACAGGCTCATAGACCACGAGTGAGTGATAGCGCATGGCTTCAAACGGCGAGGGAATGTTCTTGAAGATTCCCTGTCCATTGTGAATGACGGATGAGGTCTTGCCATGCATAAGACGCCCAGCGCGATCCACTTTGCCGCCGTAGACTGCGCCGAGGCATTGATGTCCGAGGCAGACCCCAAGCACGGGAATCTTGCCCGTGAAGTGTTTTATGGCTTCCGCGGAGACTCCACCATCTTTGATGGGTTCGCCCGGACCTGGGGAGATAACGAGATGGTCTGGCTTGAGGGCGATCAACTCGTTCAATGAGATTTGGTCATTGCGAAAGACGCGAGTATCCGCGCCAAGTTCGCCGAGGTATTGGACGAGGTTGTAGGTGAATGAGTCGTAGTTGTCAATTAAGGCTAGCATGGGAAAAGGATGAACGCTTTGCGTGCGTTATGAAGGATGAAGTTTTAACCGCTGGGCGCTCTAGAAATTGTTTTGAAGTATGCCCGTTTGCGTTTGCCTTTGCGTTCTATAGTTGACCATTCGATATTGATTTTATAAATAATAACTTTATCCCTTTGCAATTGTTCATTATACTGTCACACCAAACTGTTGCCCTGCCAACATCACGCACAATTTTCGAACTCTCCCCCTTGACAAATGATCTACATGTCTTCGCGAAAGGCTTGCGAGTCACATGTCCGCGCGAGGGGCGTGATTGTCCGTTATCACAATCTATCGTCCACGATCCTCTCGCAACAACTCAAGAGTGGCAGGTGTATTTGCGGGAATCTTGAATCGTCTGCTTTGAATCGAATTTAGAATATTGGCTTGTTGATTACGATGTTCTTCATCCCCAACCGACTTGGAAAGCAGAACAATCACCTGCGCGTTCAAAGACCGATGATTGGTAAGAGCAAGTTGCCAAATTTGTTTGTATAAATCAGCAGGCATACCACGGATATGAATAGTTTTCATTGGATTTTCTTCTCTGCAAAAATTTTAGCTCAACTTTGCTGCATTGTGCAACCAGAAAACGGACGCCCGTCCGCGAAAGGCTTGCATTGCGAGTCACATATCCACGCGAGGGGTGAATGACAAGCGTCACATGAGAAGTCTCAAGCCTGAGGATTACCATTTAATAGCAGAACAGTCCATGCAGAAATATCCTCCCGCGCTCATTGAGTAACCGTCTTCACTTAGACTGATGATTTTTTTGCATTTCGCGCAACGCGTTGGCTTGAATTTCGGCGGATTCTCAAGTTTTTCAAAATTGTATTCATTCGTGCCGTAATAGACATATATCTCGGTCTCAAAATTATTACGGCATTTTTCGCAGGTTTTCCAATCGCCCGAATGTCCCTCAGAGAAATGATGACCGCATAATGTAAAGCGATCATGGTTGCGACTGCAACTATTGCGAGCGTAGGTAAACAAAACGTATTTATGCTGGTCATCGCAAATCCACTGACCGCAGCATTCTGTTTTGGTCAGGTTGCGGGTTTTGCCGCATAATCCACAACGCGGCTTTTCTTTGATTTCTTTCTCGATAGGTTTTGATGTTTGTTTTGTCATTTTTCCTCAAGCATATAATTTAGGGGAGCACTCAAAGTTCGGAGGTAAATAACTCACACAGCGTTCCTCGGCGGCGATTTCAGGTAAAAAGCAAATCAATCTACATAATCTGAGTGTACTACATTCTCAATGACAACCCAAAAGATTAATAAATTATAGTAGAATTACGCTCGTCGGGGCGATGGCGGAATCGGCAGACGCAACGGACTTAAAATCCGTCGGTAGTGATACCGTGAGGGTTCGACCCCCTCTCGCCCCACATCGTGTCATTGCGCAGGTTTGGAACCTCAAACACGCAATGACATATTTATCAAAAGGCAGCCATGTTTTTTAACCGCCAGCAGCTTGAAGAACTCGAAGATAAAAGCCTTGCTCCTTACGGAACCCGCAGCAAGGATACAAAGGGACGCGCCTATCTGGACGGTGAGCCTGATTACCGCACCTCTTTTCAACGCGACCGCGACCGCATCCTGCATACCACTGCCTTTCGCAGATTGGAATACAAGACTCAGGTCTTTATCAATTACGAAGGCGACTACTTCCGAACCCGCCTCACCCACACCCTCGAAGTTGCCCAGATCGGCCGGACATTAGCCCGCGCTTTGGGGGGGAATGAAGACCTCGTCGAAACCATTTGCCTCGCACACGATTTGGGACACTCTCCTTTTGGACATTCAGGAGAAATCGCACTAGCCCGTTTGATGAAAGACTTTGGCGGATTTGACCACAACAGACAATCCCTGCGCATTGTCACTGAACTCGAACAACGCTACCCGGAATTCCCCGGCTTGAACCTGACCTGGGAAGTTCGGGAGGGCATGGTAAAACATGAGTCTGAATACGATATATCTGACGCGCGCGATTTCAACCCCGACCTGCGCGGCAACCTTGAAACCCAAATTGCCAACGTGGCCGACGAACTCGCCTACACGACACACGATCTTGACGACGGTCTGCGCTCAGGCATGATCGACCCACAACTGCTGGAAGGTGTTGCGCTATGGGAAGTATTGCGCGAGACCTTTAACTGGCGCGGTGCAACCCTGGGTGACATGGAAAGACATCGGATGATCCGACAGCTCGTGGGCATCATGGCCACCGATATGCTCCAGGCAACCGAGAAGCGCATCAAAGAAAGCAAAGTCAAAACCGCGTTGGATATTCAAAAATTAAAGCGGAATATCATCGGTTACAGCGAAGAGATGCAGCGCCGCAACCGTGAGTTGAAAGACTTGCTTTATAAAAAACTTTATCGCCATTATCGTGTGGTGCGCATGCAGGTCAAAGCCGAACGAACTATTTCAGATCTCTTCCACGCCTATCGCACAGAACCGGCCATGCTTCCCGATCACGTTCAATTCTTCATCGAAAAGCGCGGACTGGAACGCACAATCTGCGATTATATTGCCGGAATGACAGATCGGTATGCGATAGAAGAACATCAAAAATTATTCAATCCCTTCGAAAAACCTTAATTGGTTTTACTTTGAAAGGGGGCGTACACCATCTCTTTTGCCCCTTTTCCTTTAAAAATAAAAAAATTTGTTCATGGAGTGACTGTATGCATCCAGCAAATTCAGCGCAAGAGAGCGCCTTCTACACACGTCATCCTGCAAATTCGGCGCAAGAGAGCGCCTGCTACACATGTAGAGGACGTTCTCTAACGTCCACCTGTAAAACGCACTCCAGATAGAGGAACCAAAGATTTATATCTACCACAATCAGAAAGGAGCAAGCCATGTCCAAACCCAGCTATTTAACGCCCGAAGGCAAGGAAAAACTAATCGCCGAATTGGAAACCCTGAAAGGACCACGCCGCGACGAATTGGCGCTGAGACTACGCTCTGCCATCCAAATGGGCGACCTTTCAGAGAACGCCGACTATCATAAAGCCAAGGAAGACCAGGGTTTCCTGGAGGGCCGCATTAAGGAGATTGAAGCCATCCTTCGCAACTCGGTGATCATTGAAAAAACACAGGCGAAGGGGGTTGTTTCGATCGGCTCTTTTGTCACCATTCAGGAAAGGAATCTCGATCCTGAAACCTATCACCTGGTCGGTCCGACGGAGGCAGATCCACGGAATGGAAAGATCTCACACGAATCCCCCATTGGAAGCGCCTTGATGGATAAGAAAGTTGGCGATTTCGCAGAGGCCGAAACTCCAGGCGGCAGGATCAAATTCAAAGTCGTAAAAATTGAATAGCCAAAAAAATCCCGTCCGGAAAATGGACGGGATTTTTAATTAACCTTGTCTTGGCCAGACCGCCAATTCAAGCGTGATCCGTTCAAAATAACTATCGGGCGGCAACGGGCCTTTGCCATACTCAAGGGCAACCACGGTTGCCAGCAATTGCAGGGTGGCGGTCTCAAGCAGGATTTGGCCGTGCCGCTCAACAACTACCAGCTCACCTTTTGGCTCCAATCGGGAACGGATCGCGGGATCACCAAATGCATGGCGTGACATCAGTACTTTTGTGGCAGTCTTGATATCGTTCTTATCGAAAAGCCAGATCTCCAATGCGGTCACCTTTTTCGGATCACCGATACCAATGGCTTCTGAAACACCGACACCATATTCGCCCATGAATTCCCCGCCCTGTGTATCAATACTGAAAGATTCATCATACAGATCATCCCCCAGTACGTAAGTTGTCATGGTTTGAGTGATGGGAGGAGCAAGCCCAAGGTTTTCAAAATTGGTCTTTTCAGCATTACGGCTGATCTCCGAGGATTGCATCACGGCGGTTCCCTCGCCCCTGCTGCGATTACCAAGCAGACGGAAAATGTACAATCCTACCGTCGCAACCACACCAAGTATCAAAACAATGCCAATGCCAATAACCGCGGTCCTGATTAATGATGATGAACCATTAGCATCATCCGCGGCGGGTTGCTCTGCACCCGCCGAAAGAACGCTGGTTATCAAATCACCATAAGCCTTGATGACACTGGGGTCTGCCTCCTTCGGGTTGGCCCGGATGCTGTTGTAGGCTGACTGGGCGCCTGAGCCAAGATTCTGCCATCGCTGGACTGCCAGATCCGGGTTCGAGTTAAGGCGGAAGGAGTCTATTGTCATTCGCAGATAATCCTCCTGCAAGTCCGCGCGAAGGGATGAGGGGGTTGCATCCACAAACTGCACCGGAGCAACAACCCAGGCGATTAACAATCCCAATAACAACCCGCCAATAAAAAGAGCGATTGGGAGGATGGGCAATTTTTTCAACCGGGTCACAATTAACTCCATTCTGGACTCCTTTGCTTGAAGCCTTTAATCTGATTATACATCTTATTTTTTATCCCCTGCAAGGCAGATTGACTACCGCTTTTCCATACAATAAAGGACGCGTTCCGAATCGCGGACGGGTACTGTTTTTTGTATCCTAAAACGCTCAGTAAACGCAGATTCAAATCCCTCGCGGGTGTAATCGGGAAAAATATCCTGGCGAGACGCGAGAAGTTTCTGCACCTGTGAATCGGATTTTGGGATGAATTCTATCACCAGGGTCTTACAACACGCCGCAAAAAAATCGGCGAGTTGAGGCAGGGGCAGGTTGTTTGAAATTGCGAGATGGTGAATGACCGCCAGGGCGAGCACCAGATCCACAGGGCCGCGCGCGCCAAATGAGTCACGCTCCTGGTTATTCCATCCAATGGCAGGGCTGGGATTTGTCAGATCTAAGACCAAAGGCAGCAGGTTTTGCTCTTTGTTCTTTTTTACAACCTGATAATTTTGTTCGACCGCCGCTGGGTCAATATCGAACGAAACAGTGAATGCGCCAGTGGCAGCAGTTTCGCGGCTGAAGACACCCGTGTTGCCGCCCAGGTCCCAAACCATTGCCGGGTTCTGTTCAGCAGACCACTCACGCACCAATTTTTTTTTGTGCTCAAACGCGGAATCGGAATAATTTGTTGATTCGTAGTACGTGCCCCATTCCGTGCCGGAAGGTTTCCATAATAATTTCCTGATCGTGCCCTCCAGGCTTTCGATCAACCCGATCATGGCATGTTGGCTCATGCCCAGCGCGCCTTCTCGCGGCGAATCCACCCTATCGGCAAATCTTTTTTGCGCGCTGGCATGGATATGGATATGCGTGAACAAACCAAAATTAAATTTCGTTTTGATGGGCAACAAACCACTGGCCAGGTCAAGCGGCACCCCGTCAATATACAGGCGCAATAATTGATTTAAACGCACATCGCGGCAGCTCATCAATGCCAGCGGCGCAAGGAAATGCTGACAGAATTGGCGATAAGCCGCCCAGGGTTTGCCTTCTTTATAAATCTCGAAAGACAAGGTATCTATCAAAGTCGCCCTGCCGCGCACAAATTGAATGTTATACGCGCTCGCATCCTTGAGCGACATGCCATGTTTAAGTGCGCGCTTCTGAATGGAAAGAGTCACAAGCGCGGCATCCTTTAACTGGCTGAACGCCCACTCATACGGATATGAAATAAACGGGACATGCTCAGGTTGAATGACTTTAAATGCCGCATCTGTCTCAGCTGGGGATTGATCTGACTCAACATGTGGAATCAACAACCCGGCTTTGACCAGTTTTTCATACAGCCCCGAATCCATTAAACGCACATAATCATTTTCACAGGCGCGGTTAATCTGTCGGAACAAGACTCCGTTTCGAGAAAACAAGAACCCGCTCGGGTCGCGGAAAGAGGCGGGCAGCCTCTCAGCTTTCGTCATGATTCTGGTCGTCGTCTTCTTCTGCTTTGGGCTTGCTTCCAAACCATCCTTTTATTCTGCCCCATGAAGTACGCAGGGCGACACCGAGGCCCAAAAGGACGGCGATCAAGATCTGAATAATTAAACTTCCAGAGCCGGGGTCTAAATATGGAGGAGGTGAAAAGTGCATTTGTTACCTTTATTTTCTAAGTGACAGTCACCTTAAAGGTGGCTGTCACTTTATGCTTATGCCAACTCAGGCACGATCTCTTCCAACAGGAAGGATTGGGAACAATTGATACATTGGGCCTCACGTTTATTCGCAATGACCAGCATCCCGTTGCATTTCGGGCAAGGCTTGGGGAGCGGCCGCTTCCATGAGGTAAATTCACAATTGGGGTAATTGACACAGCCAAAGAAAGTGCGCCCCTTGCGGGTTTTTCGTTCAACCAGTTCGCCTTGATCGGTCGGGCATAAGACGTCGATCTTTTCCAGCCAGGGTTCGGTATAACGACATTCAGGGAATCCGCTGCATGAAATGAATTTTCCAAAACGCCCGTAACGAATCACAAGTTCCTTGCCGCAATCCGGGCAGGCGCGGCCGATCGGTTCAGGTCCCGATTTCGTGACGGGCATCTCAGCCTGTGCCTTTTTCACATCTTCCGAGAAGGGTGTATAAAATTCACGAATGGCATCCGTCCAAAGCATTTCCCCCGTTGCGATCATATCGAGGTCTTCCTCCATATGCGCTGTGAAACTCAAATCCACAACTTCAGGGAAATATTGCACCATTAAGTCGTTGACCTGGAGACCCGTATCGGTTGGGATAAGGCGCTTGTCCACGCGTTCCACATATCCGCGTTGTTGAATGGTGGAGATGGTCGGCGCATAAGTGGATGGGCGCCCAATGCCATTCTCTTCAAGCGCCTGCACAAGTGAGGCTTCTGTAAAACGCGGGGGCGGCTGTGTAAAATGCTGTTCAGGGATCAAACGAATCAATTCCTGTTTTTGCCCCTCAGCAATACCTGCCGGTATCTTTACATTCTCTTCGTCATCGTCAATTTTTATATCTTCATTTTTGGCTTCTTCGTAGACCACCAAATACCCGGGGAATTTCACCGTGGAACCGGAAGCGCGCAGGAGATATTCATGTTCGCTGGTTTTACCTGTAACTTCGACCTGCAAAGTATCATAAACGGCTGATTCCATTTGAGAGGCCACAAAACGCTGCCAGATCAACCGATATAACTTGAACATGGCGGGGTCAAGAAAGTCTTTTACTTTCTCAGGGTCGCGCATCGCGGAGGTTGGCCGGATGGCCTCATGCGCTTCCTGTGCGCCCGCAGACTTGGTCTTGTAAACCGGCGCTTCTGCGGGAAGGTATTCTGTGCCGTATTTTTCAGTGACATATTCGCGCGCTTCGTTTTGAGCAAGGGCTGAAACATTCATCGAATCGGTGCGCATGTAGGTGATTAAACCGGTTGTGCCGCCCTCACCCACATCCTGGCCTTCATATAATCCCTGCGCCAGGCCCATCGTCCGCTTGGCTGTGAAACCAAGTTTGCGCGAAGCGTCCTGCTGTAACGTGGAAGTTGTGAAAGGCCCCGCTGGTTTTCGTCTGCGTTCGCCGCGTTTCACTTTTGTGACAGAGTATGCAGCGGTTTCCATATCCACGAGAACCGGTTTCACCTCGCCTTCATTGGAAAAGGCCGGCTCCTTGTCGTCGATCCGCGCGAGTTTTGTAATAAATGTGGATTTGAGATGATCAGCCTTGAATTCAGCGTGGATGGACCAGTACTCGACTGGAATAAAATCCTCGATCTCACGCTCGCGATCAACGATCAGCCTGAGAGCCATTGATTGCACTCTCCCCGCTGACAGTCTGCCGCGCACCTTCTCCCACAAAATGGGACTGATGCTGTAGCCCACCAAACGATCCAACACGCGGCGCGCCTGCTGCGCATTGACCAGATCCATATTAATCCCGCGCGGATGTGAAAACGCTTCCGCGACGGCCGGTGCAGTAATTTCATGGAAGACCACGCGCCTAGTGCGCGCCGGGTCGATCTCTGCCGCTTCCATTAAATGCCATGAAATCGCCTCGCCTTCGCGGTCCGGATCGGTTGCAAGAAAAATCTCTTCCGATTTTTTCGCCAGCAGTTTGAGTTCTTTTACAACCACTTTCTTTTCATTGGGTACTCGATACTTCGGCTCAAAATTATTATCCACATCCACAGAGAGCTGTGATTTCAAGAGGTCGCGCACATGTCCAACCGAAGCGCGGACCGTGTATCCTTTGCCGAGAAAACGTCCGACCGTTTTTGCCTTGGCGGGCGATTCAACGATGACCAATTTTCCTGCGCGCACTTCCACCTTTTCGGGTTTCGGCGGGGGAATCAAATCAGCATGGGCTTCTGTCCCGCCCATGCGATAAAGTTTTGTGCCGCAAACGGGACAAATACCGGTTGTTACTGCCGAGCTTCGGGCATTGAAACTTGCAAGAGGGTCTTTTACCTCCCGCTTTTCCTTGCACTTCATACAATATGCTTCCATCAATCCTCCAGCGCAGAACGCGCGAACTTTGTTAGAGTAACACAAATGACTCCACTGCAAAAACCTTTTTTACCGCGAAGACCGCAAAGAACACAAAGAAGTTCTTAAGATATTAAAGAATCAAGCGAAGAATCTTTAAGAAAACCTTCGCGATTTTAATTTTTTCTTCGCGGACTTCGCCTCTTCGCGGTAAAGAGTCCTTTTTGCAGTAGACTCACAAATCTATCCCGTAAGGGTACGGGATAGAGCGTACATTCTACGCAATTATTCATAATTTTACAAATACCAATTTTACAAATACTTTTCCTGCCTGTGTTTCTTTAAATGCTCAACCACTTCCTTCACTTTTTGGGCCTGATCAGATTTGCACACCAACAAGGCATCGCCGGTATCCACGATCACCATATCATCCACGCCAATCGTGACGATCAAACGTCCAGTTGAACCCGCATAGACCAAGGTGTTATGCGTATCATGCGCAAGATGTAAACTGGAATTCGTGGCAATGTTTCCATCCATATCGGGCAACAACACTTCAAATAATGAAGACCACAACCCCACATCACTCCAGCCCAAACCACCGGCGGGCAAAACTGCCACACGTTCGGCCTGCTCCATAATGCCATAATCAACGGTTTCATTTTTCAAGGCCTGCCAGCGCTCATTCAAGACCTCCTTTTGTTTGGAGGTGCCCCAGGCCTGTCCAATCACTTTTAGCTCCCCGCTCAACTGCGGCATTTGTTTATCGATCTCATCCAGGATCGTATCAGCGCGCCAGATAAACATGCCGCTGTTCCATGAATGATCGCCTGTGCGGAGTAATTGCTGTGCAGCCTGCTCGTCGGGCTTTTCCTTGAAGCGCACTACTGTATAAACGGGATACTTGTAATCGCCATCCACAGGTCTGCCTTGTTGAATGTATCCAAAGGCTGTTGAGGGAGCCGTCGGCGTAATACCCAGCGTCACAAGATAGCCATCCCCGGCAACCTCGAATGCGGCTTTAAGCAGATAATGGAACAAATCCACATTACGGATGAAATGATCCGATGGCAGGACCGCCATTGAGGCATGTGGGTCGCGCTTTTGCAAAACCGTCGCCGCAAGACCAACCGCCGCAGCCGTACCTCGCGGTGCGGGTTCGATCAAATAATTCTCGTCCGGGATCTCGGGCGCCTGCTGTCTCATTTCAAGCGCCTGCTCTTCAACCGTTACAACGATAATTCGCCCGGGTGGAAATAAAACCTCCAGGCGCCTTACGGTGCTTTGAAATAAAGTTTCCTGCCCCAACAAGGGCAGTAACTGCTTGGGTCTTTCTTTTCTGGAAACAGGCCAGAGACGCGTCCCGCCGCCGCCTGCCATGATCACTGCATAAGTATGTGAAAAATCCACCGCCATATCCATCTCCTAAACGTGATAGTCTGACTCTGCCTCGCGCATGGCAACGTAATTCATGCCGCCCACCTGCCGCACCATGCCTTTCAATTCCATCAGCGCAAGGGCAGCGGATATTTTTTCAATTGGCAAGTCTGCCTGGGCGCGAATTTCGTCCACATGCAGGGGTTCACTGCCCAGCACACCCAGCACACGCGCTTCGGTTTCATCGGCGGGCAGAATCTTTCGCGCAGATTTTTGCGCCCCTACCCGTGTCAGATCCAGTGCCTGCATCAGGTCGGCGGGAGTCAACAAGGGCTGCGCGCCTTTTTGAATTAATCGATTCGTGCCTTTGCTCTGCGAAGCAAGAATACTGCCCGGCACGGCAAAAATTTCACGCCCCTGCTCGGCCGCAAATTCGGCCGTGATCAACGCGCCGCTTGTTTCACCTGCTTCAATGACAACGACCGCCAATGATAAACCAGAAATGATGCGATTGCGCGGCGGAAAATTGGAAGCATCGGGCGGTGTGCCAACCGCATAATCACTGATGATCGCGCCGCGCTCGATTATTTGTTCAGCCAGCCCGCGATGTTCAGGCGGATAGATTTTATCCACTCCAGAACCCAAAATGCCTATGCTGCGCCCGCCGGCTTTCAACGCCGATTGATGAGCGATAACATCCACGCCGCGCGCAAGTCCGCTGATAACGGTCATCCCATTTGCCCCGAGAAAAGAAGCGATCTCTTCCGTCACTTGCCGGCCGTACGCTGTCACCTTGCGTGTGCCAACGATCGCCACAGCAAACAGATCATCCGGCAAATATTCGCCGCGAATATATAAAACCGGGGGAGGCTGGTCAATCTCCCTCAGGCGTGCGGGATATCCTTCATCAGCCCAGGTTAAGATTTTAATTCCCTGCGACTCGATCTTCTCCCAGACTTTATCCAGGCTGACGGTTTCTCTGGCCGCGAGGACTCTCTCGATCAACTTCGCGCCGAGGCCTGCCTCTGCCAATGAATCAGGATCAGCATTCCAGGCAGACTCAAGCTCGCCAAAATAAGCGATCAGTCCCTGCATTCGGACTGCGCCAATGCCTTTGATTAAATTAAAACCGATCCAATATTTTTTGTCGTCCATGTCAATATGCTTCTGCCGCCGTCACTTCGACAGGCTCAGTACAAGCCTCGGCGGCGAGGACGCCGCCTTGAGCAAGTATTATAGCCCCTCGAGCAGATGAACTTTTATTAAATGGGATTCCATATCCACGTTAAGGACGACCGAGGGAATGGCTGGCAAAAGAATCTCCTTCCCAGATTCATTCCGAACGATATACACGTCATTCGCGCCCGTTTCCAAAATTTCCACCAGTTTGCCGAGCGGATTGCCATCATCGTCCACTACATCGAGGTTGATCAGTTCATATTTGTAATGCTGACCTTTAGGAAGCGGCGGGACTTCCCCGGTTTTGACATACACCCACTGATTGCGAAATCGTCCGGCCGTTTCGGGCGTTTTGCAGCCAGACAGTGTAACCAGTAAACCCTTCCCATGCGCACGGACACTTTCAATGGTTTCAGCCTGATAGGTTTCGCCGATGTAAACCTTGCGCTCGGATTTGATGCGCTCCGGGAAATCAGTATGCAGATCCATGATGATCTCGCCGCTGACGCCATGCGGACGGCGCAGATATCCGATCGCCAAATAAACAGACTCGCCTGACGGCGAGCCTGATTGCTTATGTGAGGTCATTAGGGCTCGGTCACATCGAGTGAGGCTTGCCGGCCCTGGCGTTCAGCCGCCACTCGCAAAAGGGTGCGAATGGAGTTCGCGACCTTGCCACCTTTCCCGATCACACGACCCATGTCATCTTTTGCAACACTCAATTCGATGCGGATACGTGAACCGCTTCCGCTTTCACGCACTTGCACTTCTTGCGGATGTTCAACGAGGGATGTGGCTATGAATTCAATGAGTTCTTTCATAATTGTCTTCTCTCCCTCACCCTAGCCCTCTCCCGAAGGGAGAGGGGACTCCCTTCCCCTCGCGAAGCGGGGGGAAGGGTTGGGGATGAGGGCAATGTTAGTCTTTACGGGTCTTGACAGGCGCGGCGCGCTTGGCTTCGGCTTCGGCGGCTTCGGCTGTGAGAGTCTCAATGGACTCGCCCTGCTTGTGGCGGTCAAAACGGGCCTGTGTGCCAGCGGACTTGAAGATCTGCGCCACGGACTCGGTCGGCAGGGCGCCGTTCTTCATCCAGTGGAATACGCGATCTTCTTTAATATGAATGGTGGCGGGGTTGGTGCGCGGGTTATACACGCCCAAAATTTCCAAAAAGCGACCATCGCGTGGGGATTCTTTATCCGCGGCGATGATGCGGTACGTGGGTTGGCCTTTGAGACCAATACGACGTAAACGAATACGAACCATGTTGACTTACTCCTTAAATTATTTGTCGCGTAGGAGACGTTCTCCCCTGGCACTGCCCGCCAGGGCAGGTGTAACGTCTCTGGCATTAGACGCCTTCGGCGTGCCAGCTACACGATGGAATGTTTTGCGTCTCAGACAGGCAAGAGAGGGATTGCGGGCTGAAATCACAGGGGCATATTTTACCAGAGAAAGGCGAATAGGGAATGGGGATTGGAGGAGTAGAGAATTAGTGGGTTCGTGGTTAGGAGTCGAGGGGGGATTTGACAGCAAGTCCGCCGCGCTGGAGGACGTGCTCTTCGACAAGCTCAGGACAGGCTCTGGGAGTCTGCGCAGTTTTCAAGCATTTTTTGGTTGTCGAGCAGGTGGTTGAGCCTGTCGAAACCCTGTCGAGACACACGCCGCTAGCCCGCAGAAAGCATGCGGGGCTTTCCCCTAAAGGGGACGATGTCGCAAATCGTTAGCCCGCCCCCTTGCAAAATAATTCAGGTCTTGATATAGCATGAGTATCGTGCTATCATATCGGCATGATTCAGTCCTTCAAAAATACAGGAACAGAAGATGTTTTCAACGGTGAAAATACCAAAGCAGCACGAAAGATTTGTCTGAGTTCTATATGGAAAATTGCCGCCCGAAAACTTGACCAAGTTGATTCTGTCACTGCTCTCTCCGAATTAAGAATTCCTCCAAAAAATAAACTTGAAGCCTTGTCGGGTGATAGAAAAGGGCAGCATAGTATTCGCATCAACGACCAATACCGTATTTGCTTTGTGTGGACTGAATCGGGCCCTGACCAAGTTGAAATTGTTGATTATCACTAAAAATATAAGCAGGAGATAAATTATGGTTCGCGTTCCTACTAATCGCACACCCACTCATCCAGGCGAAATGCTTTTGGAAGAGTTTCTTAGCCCAATGGGCATCAGTCAAAGAGACTTGGCTGACAATATTCATGTTCCATATCAGCGTATCAATGAGATTATCAATGGTCGCAGAGGCATAACTCCAAGCACAGCTTTGCGTTTGGCAAAATTCTTCGATATGTCTGCTGATTTCTGGATGAATTTACAGTTGCGTTGGGATTTGTATTTTGCTCAACAGGATGAAAATAAAGTGCTGGAAAAAATTCATCCTTATTCAGCGTTTGCCTAAATAGCAAGTGAGTCTTAAGGTCAAAACGCCAGCCACCGAAGTGTGAAGTGGAAGGGTGGGACGCTTCACGTTGAGCATTTTTTGGTTGTCGAGCTTGTCGAGACACTGGCTTCGAGTTTTCTCTGCTCCCAAACAGAGTCCACGCTTGTACTGACGGTTCACTTTCGCTCACCGTGTCGAAGTGCCCGCCTGCCTGTGCAGACAGGCCCACACGCCGCTAATGTCTGCCGTTCGGCGGTTGTCTTGCCTAACAAAGTAGAAAATCTGAAATACATTCACTGTGCTATACTTAATTTATGAGCGACACTCTGGTACGCATCAAAAGAGCCATTCTTTCTGGGCATTATGCCTTCAGCGAAAAAGCCAGCATGGAACTGGAAGCAGATGGATTAACCGAATTGGATATTGTTGAGTCCATTGTCAATGCAGTCGCAATTTACAAGACCATCCGCTCCACAAGCCCCTATCGCCAGCAACTCAGAGAATATTTGCATATCATTCAAGGCACAAATCTGGAAGGCGTGATGATTTACTCCAAAGGTAAATTGGTGCAAGAGGCTGGTGTCGAAACCTACTATTTCCTGATTTCTTCAAAAAAAACGTTATGACTATGAGCGATAAACTTCAAATCAAAACTTGTCCGACCTGTGGCAGTGACAAAATTCGGCGTGTGACACGAGACATTACCCGCAAATATAAGGGTCAAACTTACATCGTTCCAAAGGTGGGATTTTACGATTGCCCTAATTGTGGCGAGAAAGTCTACGACCACGAAGCAATGCAAAAAATCAAAGCCCATTCGCCAGCTTATCATAAAGCCGAAGCATTGGTTGAAGCCTGAAAAACATATAATCAGGGTTGGCACAACAAGAGCTGCCGAACAAAGCGCCATGGATCCTTCGACAGGCTCAGGACAGGCGTGTGAGATGCTTTGCGTGCGCGGTTTACAAGCATTTTTTGGTTGTCGAGCAGGTGGTTGAGCCTGTCGAAACCCTGTCGAGACACTGGTTTCGGGCTTTTTCTGCTCCCAAACAGAATCCACGCTTGTACTGACGGTTCGGCTTTCGCTCACCGTGTCGAAGTGCCCGCCTGGTTGTCGAGCCTGTCGAGACACACACGCCACTACCCCGCAGAAAGCATGCGGGGGTTACGCAAACCGTTAGCTTGTTCTTTGCACAATAAGCTGTGAGAGAATTCTTGCCATGTAAAAAGTGGCTTAATGCGCTCGATTTTTGCTGTGCTATACTTTAATCAAAAGCAAAGGAGAAGTATATGCCAGTCATAGCCCGATTTTATGGCATCACCATCAAGATGTATTTTAGCCAGAGCGAACACGGTGTTCCCCATTTTCATGCTGTGTATGGCGAATTCAACGGCGTTTTTGTCATTGAAACACTTGAGATGATTGAAGGGGATTTACCGTCAAGGTCTCAGAAGTTAGTAAAGGAATGGGGAGAGCAATATCAGAATGAATTATTGCGCATGTGGCAGAACAATGAATTCAAACAACTGCCAGGATTGGAGTAAGAATATGAACATCCCCAAAATTTTATCGGTTCAAGCCCTGGAAAATAAAAAACTATTGGTCAAATTCGTCAATGGTGTCGAGAAGGTCTATGACTGTACTCAATTACTTGGTATAGAAATGTTCCAAGTTCTGAAAAATGACGCTTTTTTCAAGTCGGTCAGAGTTGATTCTGGTGGTTATGGCGTCTCGTGGAACGATGACGCTGATTTGAGTGAATATGAACTTTGGACAAATGGCGTCGAAGTTGTAATGGCGTCAGCATAGGTTACTTGCAACCATAAAACAAGCTAACAAAGCGTTCTCAGAACGGAGATCGAAAATAGGTGCAAATTGGGGTTTTTTACGAGTAAATCCTACAATTAGCGACTATATTTTGTATAGACCACCGTTCTCTTGCATAAAATGATGGCTCGCCCATCTTCTTGGGTGCAGCGGATCCTTCGACAGGCTCAGGACAGGTGTGTGGGACACTTTGCGTGCGCGGTTAACAAGCATTTTTTGGTTGTCGAGCAGGTGGTTGAGCCTGTCGAAACCTTGTCGAGACACTGGCTTCGAGTTTTCTCTGCTCCCAAACAGAGTCCATGCTTGTACTGACGGTTCACTTTCGCTCACCGTGTCCAAGTGCCCGCCTGGTTGTTGAGCCTGTCGAGACACACACGCCGCTACCGATTAACCCACACCATTTGGCAACCAATCGGCTTTTTACTGAAGGAGGTGTTATCTATATGAGTCCAACCCGCATGTCACGGTTAGAATTAGCGATCCGCGTCGTCCTTGAGTTCAATGAGGCCTTCAACCATCATGATGTCGCAGGCATGATGCAGCTTATGAGCGACGATTGTGTCTTCGAAAACACTGATCCAGCCCCTGACGGCGCTGTGTACTCGGGGAAGGAAGCGGTAACTCAGTTTTGGCAGGACTTCTTCCGCGAGTCACCCCATGCCCACATCGAAATCGAGGAGATTTTTGGCTTTGGTATTCGGTGCATAATGCGCTGGAGATACGATTGGGTGGATGTATCAGGAAAAAAAGGACATGTCCGAGGAGTCGATATATTTCAGGTGAGGAACGGCTCCATCTGCGAAAAGTTGTCCTACGTCAAGGGATAGTGTGGATGCAATAATGAAAATGACCCTTAAATTGAGTTCGCTCGAGTACAGATATTATTCATATCTTTATTAGATGCGAAGGGCATAAAAGTCTTTTGCGTGAAAATGCGAACAGTGTCTTTCCTGCGCCAATGCTAAAATGATGATCGTTATTATCCCTGCCCAATGAACCGATTGAGTGCTCTGATCTTAATTCTGTTTGTATGGTTTATACCGGCATGTATGCCTGCGCCAGCGCAATATACTGAATTGGAATCTGGTTTATTGGGTGTGGAAGACTCGCAATCTATTCTCATTCAGGTAGATCATGGTGAAGTGATCGTTTTAGGAACGGAGGAACAACAAGCACAAGTCAAAGGGCAGGTGTTGTTTGTGGATGAGTTGGAGTACCAGGTCAGATCTACAGAAGAACAAATTTCTATTAAGGCTTTTACACATCGGAAAGGTTTTTCAGATATTCCCCTTCGGTTGGAAGTCCGCGTCCCGAAACAAAGACAGGTCAAAATTGAAACAGACAGTGCTTCTGTATCTGTCCAGGATTATGAGGGTGTCCTTGAAGTTGATTCCACCTCTGGGATAATAACGATCGAACAGCTGGCTGGTAAGATAACTTTGTACTCTAATCGCGGAAATATTACTGTTCGGGAGAGTTCGGGGAATATCAGCATTGTGGGTAATTACGGCGCGCTGAATGTGCAAAATGTATATGGAGAAACAGCCGTCTCAACAATTATGGGGAATGTTGTTTTTAATGGATTGATCCAGACAGGTGACATTGTCCGCCTCGAAACGGACCATGGATCTGTTTCCGTTAATTTAAGCCTGGACTCAGCCTTGAGTCTTCAAGTCCGTTCAACGAGTGGAGACGTGGCATGTGTATTACCCGATATTAATTCGTCCACCCGGACATGCGATGGGGAGATTCGTTCCGGTGGCGGCATATTGTCCATCCGAACTGTCAGCGGCGCGGTGACTTTGCAAATGATTCCCTAATTGATCTGATTGTCTTCGCCATATCAAACGATTGAAATAATGCTGTTCCGATAATAAGATAATCCACCCCCGCTTCCACGAGGCTGGCGGCATTCCCAGGTTTGACTCCACCATCTACCGCGATTGTGAATCGACGATCTGGTTGATCTGCCAAAAGTCTCGCGGATGCGATCTTTTCCAACATGCCTGCTTGCATGGCTTGCCCGCCAAAGCCAGGATAAACTCCCAGAAGCAGAAGCATGTCAATATCCCGAAAGAACCGCGCGGCCTCATTAAATGTTTCGTCAGGAGTAAGTCCCAATCCAACTTTTATATTTTGTGAACATATCCTGTCAAAGGTTCGAGCTGGATCTGTGAGTGTATTCCATTGGACGATGAGCATATCCGCTTGTAACCCAGGGAATTTGGATAAGACATCGTCTCCTGAGTTTCTCACAGCCTCGATTTTTATGGGAATTGGAGAGGGAAAACAGAATAATCGGGACACTAACGGGTTTGGTAATGGGCTAAAATTGGATCCATGGCATTCATCCGGAAGGTCAAAACCGC